>OBLF01000688.1_pt1 | contig 34388 bp, 36 predicted proteins | sample 1519231 | NCBI WGS metagenome assembly OBLF01 (sample SAMEA2602895, study PRJEB22501) | metagenome | reverse complement strand
GGTCATTCTGTGTCAGCTTGTTCAGCGGGAGTCCCCCAGTCTCCGGGATTATGTGCAGGCGGATGCGGCTCTCATAGGTCGCCTGTGTGGTGGGGCGGATCTTGGGCTTGGAGGTATTCTCGTCCCATTATGTCAACCAGCCCCCGAAGGGCATCTCAGACCGCACTTTTTCGGGCTTCAGCCCGCCGCATTCCTCCTTGAGCTTTTGGAGTTTTTCGAGGCACTCCTTCTTCGTTTTGGCGAGAACATTTTTCGTCTTGGGGTAGCCGTTATCATCATAGCCAATGACGATGCGCCCCTCCCACCGACCATCCTTGCGCTGCCTTACGGTTCCGTCTCCGGCTTTTCGCTTTCTTGCCACGGTTTCAACTCCTTTCCGAAGATGTCTTCCATGAAGCCGCCCACGATGCCAGAGGCTGTCTTCTGCATATCGGTTGTGACATGGGTGTAGGTGTCCAGCGTGAAGGAGGCGTTGGTGTGGCCCAGGATACCGGACAGGGTTTTGGCGTCCACACCGCTGGTGAGGGCGTGGGTGGCGAAGGTATGACGCAGATCGTGGAAACGGATGCTGGGTAGCCCCGCCCGCTGGAGCAGCGTCTTCATGTGGCGATAAGCCGCGTTTGGGTCGACGGGATCTTCCGGCTTCACCGGGTCAGGGAATATCCATTGGCTGATGGCATCCGCTTTTCGCCGCCGCAGGATGTCCACCACGCTGTGCGGCAGAATGATGGTACGCATACCTTGATTGGTCTTTGTCTCACCGACGGTGTATTCGCCCTTCCGCTGGCTGTGGAGGGTTCGGCATGCCTTCAGCGTACCGGTATTCCCATCAAAGTCGCTCCACTGCAGACCGCAGATCTCGCCGCGGCGCAGTCCGGTCATCAGCCCCGTTTGGAAGAAGTCCCGCCACACCTCGTCCTGCTCCACCACTGTAAGGAAGTCGTCCAGCTCCGCACGGGTGAGAATGCGCTTGGGCTTGTAGTTGGGCTTGGGCGCCGTTGTCCCCTCGGTGGGGTTCCTGGGAATGACATACGCCTGCACCGCGTCCTTCAGTGCGGCGTGGAGGGTGGAATGGATGTGGCGCACCATGGAGTCGGAGAGCTGATGCCCCATCTCGGGATGCTCGTGGATGCGCCCCTCCGTTTTTAGGCGGCGGTACATCCGCTGGATGTCCTGCTGGGAGAGGAGGGAGATCTGCTTGTCGCCCAGCTGCGGCTTGATGTAGTATTCGATGTAGCGGCGGTAGCCATCGAGGGTACCGGGCCGCACCGTACCCGCCTTGTACTCCGTGAGCCAGCGGTCCAGCCACTGGCCCAGCGTCATGCGGCTGTCCTCGGTCAGCTCCACATCGCGGTAGCACTCGATGTTCTGGTGCAGCTTGTCCAGCAGGGCCTTTTGCGTCTTGGCATACACATGACGGAACAGCGGCTCGCCGTTTTCCCGGTGGCCGATGACGATGCGGCCCTCCCAGCGTCCGTCGTCACGCCTTCGCACCATGCCGTCACCGGCCGGTCTTCGTTTTGCCATTAAGGTCACCTCCTTGCAGCAACACAACATACCACAAGCTGCGGGGGAAAGCTACTGAAAGTTTTCCCTTTTCTTTGCTTACGGCGTGGTAGATTTTGCGCCGCTTACTCCTCCCGATGGAACAGCAGCACATCCCGAAAGGAGATGTTGCCATGGGTGGAGGCCACCTCCCGGACGCTGCTGCCGCGCATTTTGTTGTACTCGTCCCGGGTCATATCTATGTCGCCGCCCAGCAGGTGGTTGGTCATGTTGTGCTCCACCACTAGCTTGAACAGCAGCTTACCCAACCTGTCGCCGAACACGCCCAGTGTGCCCTCCAGCATCTCTTGCAGTGCACGGGGCAGGTATGCGACCGACCGTTCGGCGTGCAGGCGGCCACAATACTGCCGCAGGGCCTTCTCCACAAACTCATTGCGGGTGGGGCAATTGTCCAGCTTGTAAAATGCGTCCACTTCCTGCCACACTTCGTCTGACAGCCACACGGAGTGACGGCTTTTTCCGTTGTTGTCCATTAAAAATTCCTCCTTTTTCGTATGTCTGCGCCGCTCAAAACCCTTGAAAACACGGGGAAAACGGGCATTTTCCCAAAGAATAGCGCCAAAGCATATTGGGAGCCCCTAAATCAGCGTCAATCTCAAAATCCCGCAAACCCCCGTGGCAGCCCGCACTGCGGGCTGCCGTGAGCGGCATGGGTGCGGAAAAGCGCCAATGCCTTTCTCCTGCCCCGATTTCGGCGCACCGAAAATCGGTTCGAAACCGCTTAAAATCCCTGGGGGCACTATCCTTACCCTCCCGCGCTCCCACGAGGCCACACAGCGGCTCACAGGGGCGAAGGCGGGGCTTCTGCGGCCTGTTTGGCCAGCGTATCTTGTATGCGGCGACGCTCGGCGGCGGCTTCCGCTTTAGCCAGCTGCTGCCGGTTGAACTGCTCCACGGCCTGCTCCGGCGGGAGGATCGTGTAGAGCAGGGAGCCGTTCCGCTTACGGCCATCTTTCAGCGTGACGGTGGTGCGCTCCGTGCGGATGAGGCCCTTTTCCTCCAGCCGACGGACATATTTCGCAACGGTGTTGCGGCTCATGCCTACGGCCTCGCCGATGGTGCGGTAGCTGGGGTAGCACTGGTAGGTGGTGCGGTTTTCGCAGTACATGAGAAAGGAGTACACAGCAATTTCGCCGGGGGACAGGCCCAGCTGGCAAAGGACTTTCGGCAGAGGGTAGTAGTTTCGGGCGGGCGTCTGCCACGGCAGGGTGCGCTTCATCGGGCACCTCCCGTCTGCCGGTCCACCCAGCGGCAGAACTTTTCCTTGGGGACGACGATGCGATTGCCGATGCGCAGGGCTGGGAAGCCATCTTCGTGCATGAGCTCGTAGGCACTGGAGAGGGAGAGGAGCTTGGCCGCCATTTCTGCGTTGAGGAACAGCGGAAGTTGGTCGTAGTCGGTGTAGTCGGATCGTTTCATAAAACACTCCTTATTTCAAATTCAGAGAAAAAGAACTTGCGTTTCGGAGGCCTCTCTGTTAGACTTGTGGCAGATGGCGTCTGCGTTTTCCGAAGCGCGGCGTGCCGCCGGACTGTTGCCGCAGTTCGGCGGCTTTCTTTTTGGATGGAATGGTGGATGGGCTGCCCCCCTTTCATAGATGGAATATACCCGATTGACAATATTACTCTTATCGGGTATTATGAGTATAACAGATAAAAACGCATTTGCAAGGCGTTTCAGAAATATCGGCACGCACGCAAAAAATCAATCGGGTATGGAGGGGCAACTATGTTTCAGATGAGCCATGACGCAGTGGATTTCTTTTCCGCCGACTTCACAGCGTCAGGCGTGATCGTGGCAGGGGAGGAGTACCCGCTGGGATATTTTGCGGCGGAGGCGCTGGAGGTATCGGGTCAGTTCACCCTGAATATAGCCGCTGCGGCTAAGGAATTTGCCGCCGAGGCCCAGATGTTTTCCACCGCCCGGGACCCGTCCAGCGCCGGGATCGCCAACGAGGCGTTTCGGCGGCTGTGGCATCTGCGGAGGAAGCTGCCGCTGTATGAGCTTCTTTTGCGGCGGGAGGATGCGCCGTCCTGCTTCACCAGCGACGAGGACTGCCGGGATATGTGGGACGAGATGATGACCCGGGGGACGCAGGCCCACGACGACTATGCGCACTGGATAGCCCGGCTCAGCCGGATCGGCCAGGACTTAAGCGACTTCCAGCGCAACACCCAGTGGATGCTGTCGGCGTATTTTGAGGGCCTGCCCTCCTGCAAGCGGGAGAACTATATCGACGCCTATGGCCGCTTCAAGGATGGGATCGGGAAGGCAAAGCTGGCGGATATAGACGAGGAATCCGACCCGTTCTACGACCCGCCCGTGGCGTCATTCCGCTTTGATTTCCCGGCGCACATATCCTTTATCCCGTACCGGGACGAGAAAACCGGGAAGCCGAAGATGGCGGAGCGCTCCACTTTCGACGACTTGATTGCCTTTTTTTATCTGGACTTGACGAGGGGGATTGCCGCAGGGAATCTGCCCCGCAGGTGCAAGAATTGCGGACACTGGTTCGTGGCCGTGGGCGGGTATAACACCCAGTATTGCGACCGCCCCATCCTCGGCCAGCACGGCAAGACCTGCCGCAGCGTGGGCGCCCATGAGACGGCGAAACGGAAACTGCGGGAGGCCGCCGCCAAGGAGTATGCCCGCACCTATAACCGCCTAAAGGGCCGGAAGCAGCGGGGCACCATCTCCACCGATGAATGGAATCACATCGTCGCCGTGGCGGAGGAGCTGCGGGCAGCGTTTCAGGCAGGGGAGATGGCGGAATCGGAATATTGCCGGAAGCTGAAGGCGCTGTGAGGCGGAAAAGAAGGTGAAAAAGACACTGCCCCCGGCCATTCCTTTGACCGGGGGCAGCGCCTATTCTTTGCTTATAGCGTGGCAGAAATTGGGCCAATTTACTTCGCCTTGCTGGGGTGCCCTAAGACCCATTTATCCAATCCCAAAGAATCGATTAAAGAACGCCATCAATTTATCAATTATGGCTTGTTTTTTAACTGTGCGGTCCCCGCCGCCAAAACGGGAGATCGGCGGCATCAGCTTGTCAATGTCTGTGCCCGTCGTTTTGACAGAACCGTCACGGAAAGCGCTGTCCATAAAGCGACGGGTCTCCTCGTCCTTCAGATTTTCTTCTTGGATGATCGTGACAAGCTGCCGTTCCTTTTCCTCGGCAACAAAGGTGCGCCATTCCAGCATCACATCTGACACATCGTTGATACCTGCAATAAAGGTTTCGATCAGTGCCTTCTTGCTACGTAGTTCTGGGCTTGCATCTACTGCCTTCTGGATCGTAATGAGAATTTCTTTATCGTCGCAGTGGGAATCGTGATACTTTTGGACGAGCATCAGAATGTAGTCGATATTGATCTCGATTTGTTTGATGAGCTCGATCTCAAAGACAATATCGTCCGTGATGTCCTCTTTTTCGCCACCGGGCTTACGGTTTTTCCATTCGTCCCGCAGATCCTGATAGCGGCCAAGATAATCCTGAAAATCCCGCTCGCTCAAAATTTCGCTTCCGGCAAACTCGTCGAACGAAGTCAGCAGGTTGCGCATACGAAGAATCGCACCGAACAAAACGATAAACTCCTTCTGCCGCTGTTCGCCGGTAATACGTTCCTCTGTCAGCGGGAATTTCGTTGTCAATTCCTCAATCATATCCTGGTAGCCTGGGTGATATTTTCCGTCGGCATCCTCGTAGCCAAAGTAGTAATCCTTATAGCCGCGCATCAGGACGATACCGCCCGCTTCCTTATCGCCAAACAGAGAAATTGCATCGTCGGTACGCTTTTGCAGATTGCGGAAGCAAACGATGTTGCCGAACACCTTGATGGAATTGAGAATCCGGTTGGTGCGGGAATATGCTTGAATCAGCCCGTGCATTTTCAGGTTTTTATCCACCCACAGCGTATTCAGCGTCGTGGCGTCGAAGCCGGTCAGGAACATATTGACCACGATCAGCAGGTCAAGTTCCTTGTTCTTCATCCGCAGGGAAACATCCTTATAGTAATTCTGGAATTTGTCCCCGTCTGTGGAATAGTTGGTGTGGAACATCCCGTTGTAGTCACGGATGGCCGCATCCAGAAAATCACGGGAACTTTGGTCAAGTGCGGAGGTATCCTCCGGATTCTCCTCGTCAAGAATACCATCCGTTTCTTCCTCATTCGCTCCATAGCTGTAAATGACGGCAACCTTCAGCCGCTTCTGCGGATTTTCCGCCATTTGCCTATGAAACTCGGCGTAGTAGAGCTTTGCAGCATCCACGCTGGACACGGCAAAGATGGAGTTGAACCCGCTGACTCGCTGCTTCTGCTTGATTTCCTCGATCTGCTGCTTGCTGCCGGCAGAGGCAACCTCGGTGATATTCTGCAATACGCTGTATGTATAGGTTTTATCACCCCGGTAGGTCTTCTGGTCAAAATGCGTCAGAATGTAATCCGTGACCAGTCGAATGCGTTCCGGGGCAAGAAACGCCTTTTCCCGGTTGATGTCCCAAACTTCCTTGTCGTCAATATCCGGCTCGGCATCCATTGTCTTGATGTAGTCCACCCGAAAGGGCAGTACATTTTTGTCGTTAATGGCGTCCACAATGGTATAGGCGTGGAGCTGATCGCCAAAAGCCTGCTCTGTTGTGCGAAGCGTAGGGTTCTTGCTTACGCCTGCATTGACTGCAAAGATGGGCGTGCCGGTAAAGCCGAACAGATGGTACTTCTTAAAGTATTTGGTGATGGCTTGATGCATATCCCCGAACTGACTCCGGTGGCACTCATCAAAAATGATAACAACTCGCTTATCAAAAACGCTGTGTCCAGCGTTCTTTTTGATGAAAGTTGCCAGCTTCTGGATGGTGGTAATGATGATCTTGGCATTGTCATCCTCCAACTGGCGCTTCAAAACCGCCGTAGAGGTGTTGCTGTTGGCAGCTCCCTTTTCAAAGCGGTCATATTCCTTCATCGTCTGATAGTCCAGATCCTTGCGGTCCACAACGAAAAGCACTTTGTCGATGTAGTCCAACTTGGTAGCAAGCTGCGCCGTCTTGAAAGAGGTCAGTGTTTTGCCGCTACCGGTGGTGTGCCAGATGTACCCGCCGCCTGCTACGGTGCCGTATTTCTTATAATTGTTGGCGATCTCAATGCGGTTCAAAATGCGCTCGGTGGCGACGATTTGATATGGCCGCATCACCAGCAGCATATTTTCTGCCGTAAATACACAGTAACGGGTAAGAATATTCAGAATGGTGTGCTTGCAGAAAAAGGTCTTGGTGAAGTCTACAAGGTCCGGGATAATGCGGTTGTTGGCGTCCGCCCAGAAGGAGGTGAATTCAAAGCTATTGCTGGTTTTGGACTTCTTGGCTTTCTGCGCTTTGGTATCCTTGATATGGTTGAAACGGGTGGTATTGGAATAATACTTCGTATTCGTGCCGTTGGAGATCACGAAGATCTGCACGAATTCATACAGTCCGCTGGATGCCCAGAAGCTGTCTCGTTGATAGCGATCGATTTGGTTAAACGCTTCCCGAATGGGAACGCCCCGGCGCTTCAGCTCGATATGGATGAGTGGCAAGCCGTTGACCAATACCGTCACATCATAGCGATTGTCATGAGCTGCCCCCTCCTCTGTGGAGATGGCATACTGGTTGATGACCTGCAAACTGTTATTATGGATGCACTTCTTGTCAATAAGCTGAATATTTTTGCTTTCCCCGTTATCCCGGCGGAGCACCTGCACATAGTCCTCCTGAATCAGGCGGGTCTTTTCGAGAATGCCGGAGTTGGTGTTTGCCAGCACCTCGTCCCAGAAACGCTTCCATTCGCCGTCCGTAAAGCGATAGCTATTCAGCTTTTCCAGCTGCGTCCGCAGATTGGCAATCAGGTCAGCCTCTTTATGGATGGTCAGGCGCTCATAGCCCAGTTCGCAGAGCAGGCGGATAAACTCCTTTTCCAAGTCTGCTTCGCTCTGATAAGCCTCAGAGCGCTTGGCCTGTGGCTTGTATTCGGTGACAACAGTGCTTTCGCTGCTCTGGGCAATGATGTTGAAATAGCTCACGGGCTACCTCCTTCCGGGTCAATCTGCCGGTGTAAAAGTCAGCAACTTGTCCCTGTAGTATTCATACTGCTTTTGTCTGGCTTCGATTTCCGCAGGCAGACCGATATTTAGGTCGGTGCAGATGGAATCAAAGTTGTCGAGGACTTCAACAAGGCGCTGCTGGACTTCGAGAGAAGGGAGAGGGATTTTATAATTCAGAAACTTTTTGAACTCCAGCGAATCGACTGTTCCGCCTTGTTTCTTGGTCGTAGCTAATATGTCCTTGCTTTTTCCCTGTATTGCGTGAAACGCATACCGAGGTAGAATGCCCGTTCGGACGGTTAGCATTTTAATATCTTGATTCACTGTAGTTTCAAAAGGAACATAGGCAACCGGGAGCGTATGTTTCAGAATGCCGGAACGGGTGACAACAGCGATTCCATTAGAGGGATAGACGGTCATTGAGGCCTCTTTAATGGCTTTGGTCGTAATATGATCTTCGGTATCTTCCAATGTAGATACCTTCATATCTTTGGAGGTAATCCACGGCATAGTTCCATCTTCCCAATAGTCTGAATTGTCCATAGATGGCGTTTTTCCACCAGACCAAGAACCGAGTTCGCCAATCGTGATAATCTTTGTGCTGCTGTGTGGCTTGTCGAGCAGTTTATCCCGATAATACGCATACTGCTTCTTCCGTGCGGTAAGCTCTGCGGCAAGTTCCCTGTTGAGGCCTTCGGTAAGTTCTGTGAAATTGTCCAGTATGCGGACAATTTCACGCTGCACCGGCAGGGGCGGGACGGGAAGAATCACATCAGCCAACTTCACTGGTGCAACCTCGATTACTTTTGTGCCATGAGCGATTTTTGCCTTTTGCTGGTAAAACGCAGAGGAATGAAGCCAATAGACAAGGTATTTCGGATTGATTGAATGACGGATAATAGCGGTATGCCCGCTTACTGCAACCTTTTCGTTTCCAAGCCACGCCATGCATTTACAAACATCATCTATATTTTCGCTGGTGACTGCCATAATGATATCACCAGACTCGGCAAATCTCTGTTTCTGAGCAGTTTCCTCACTAATATAGGACAATGTTTTTTCAGCAAAAAGTCCATAATTCATATAGATTTGCCCATAGTGAATGCAAGGAATGCCATTTTCAGTATAATCTTTTTTCTGAAAACTACCGCCCCTGCTTATTGTAGCAATATCGCCAAGTCTTTTGTACTCGACCCCATCGGGGCAATATTCCTGAATTAGTTCATCAAGTTTGGTCATCGGATTCATCTCCTTTTGCCAAGGAATTTGGAATGCTGATATTATATACACTTGCCATTGTACATACCTGCATCGGATATATAGCATAATCCCAAGGCATCAGCTGTAACAGGTATGGGATGTTTTCGGTGCGGATAACTTCTATCCTTTGAGGATTCACAAATATCACATATTTTATTTCGTTCCTAAAGTCATACATATAATTTAGCAGCGCTTTGTCTCGACTTAATCGATAATCTTTGAAATTTTCCTGCTCACGCATATCACCTTGTGACATTCCGTCAATCCAGCCATCGTATACATTCTCACACATCGCCAGAGAAATTTCAGGGTGTTCAACCATAAATATTCCGATACTCTTTTCGTCTGAAAATCTCTTGCTACTGCTTATATGACTTTCCCAGTTCTGCTTGAATGAGTCCATCAAATATTCGTGACTATGCGCAGGGTTTTGAAATGCCCACGATTCAGAACGCACTGCATCAAAGCTTGGGGTTATATTCCATTCTGTTTTCAGTTTTTCTGTTTCAGTGTCTACCTTACGCCGAAAATCGCTTTCTTTTCTTGCATGGGTAGCACCTTTTCGTGTGACCTGTGATGATGTAATTTGAAAATGCTCTATGAAACCGTTATCAAATATAAAATCTGGGAATTCACTGCTTGATGGATTGGGCTTGGCAGTGCGAATGATATCAGCAAATTCAAAGCGTTCATTTTCCAATAAACCAAAATAGTTCTTATTAAAGTCGGAACTACAATAGAAAATGTGATCCTTTGCAAATGAAGCATCCGTAACGGTAAAGGCAGAACATCCATCAAATGGATTGCAGATAGGCATTCCATCTTTGTAGAACAAAGCGTGTTTAATTTTATCAAAGCAAGCTGCCTCTTTATCGCCTCTCATTACCCCTCAATCTCCCCAATAATTCGATCAATTTCCTCTCTCAATTTCTGTTCCCGTGCGACGATCTCGGCAATCTCGGCGTTCAGCTTTACGATGTCGACCTTCTCACGGGTATCCTCCTGTTCCACATAGGTGGAAACGGAAAGATTATAATTGTTCTGCTTGCTGCCAACTTCGTCGTTCGGCACAAGGTGGGCAAAGTGCTGCTCGTCCTTACGCTCCGCCACGGCGGATACGATGCGCCGGATGTTGTCCTCGGAAAGTCGGTTGTTCTTCGTGATCTTCACAAACTCCTTGGAGGCATCCACAAACAGAACGGCGTTGTCCGTCTTGTTCTTTTTCAGCAGCATAATGTCCACAGAGATTGTAACATTTAAGAACAGGTTGGAGGGCAGCTGAATGATGGCGTCCACAAAGTTGTTATCCACCAGATACTTGCGGATCTTCTGCTCGGCCCCGCCACGGTACATAATGCCGGGGAAGCAGACGATGGCTGCTGCACCGTTGGAAGCCAGCCACGAAAGGCTGTGCATAATAAACGCCATATCGCCCTTGGAGGCAGGAGCCAGCACGCCGGCAGGCGAAAAGCGAGGGTCGTTGATGAGCAGCGGATTCTTATCCCCCTCCCACGGCACGGAAAACGGCGGATTGGATACGATCAGCTCAAAGGGCTGGTCGTCCCAATGCTGCGGGCTGAGCAAAGTGTCCTCCCGGACAATGCTGAATTTGTCAAACTCGATGTTATGCAGGAACATATTGATGCGGCAGAGGTTGTAAGTGGTCAGGTCGATCTCCTGACCGTAGAAGCCTCGCTCGATATTATCCTTGCCCAGCACTTTTTCCACCTTCAGCAGCAGAGAACCGGAGCCGCAGGCAGGGTCATAGACCTTGTTAATCTTTGTTTTGCCGATGGTGCCGAGGCGAGCCAGCAGCTCTGAAACATCGGCAGGCGTAAAATACTGGCCGCCCTTTTTACCTGCGTTGGCGGCGTACATTCCCATCAGATATTCGTAGGCATCGCCAAACAGGTCGGGATTGATGCCATCAGTAGAGAACAGCGGCATCTGCGCTACGCCGTTCAGCAGCTCCACCAGCACCTTGTTGCGCTTGGCAACAGTTTCGCCAATTGCCTTGCTGTTCACATCGAAATCGTCAAACAGACCCGCAAAGTCGTTTTCCGCATCGCCGCTTGCGGCACTGCTTTCAATGTGGTTGAATACCCGCTCCAGCGTTTCGTTCAGGTTGTCGTCCTTATCCGCACGGGCGAGAACATTGCAGAACAGCTCCGAGGGTAGGATGAAAAAGCCCTTTTCCTGCACAAGGTCTTCACGGGCAGGCTCCGCCTCGGCGTCCGGCATTTTGGCGTAGTCAAAGGCCTTGTTCCCGGCGGCGTGTTCGCCCTCGTTGATATAGGCAGTGAAGTTCTCCGAAATGTAGCGGTAGAACATCGTGCCCAGCACATAAGATTTGAAGTCCCACTCTGCCACATGACCTGCGTGAACAAGGTCGGTGGCAATTTTATATATTCTACGGAACAACTCGTCCCGTTCCTGATCTTTCTTTACATCAGCCATCGTATTTACTCCTTCTGGGCGATCCACGCCGCTTCGATCTCGTCAAAGGGGATGTTGTTTCCCTCGCAAAAAGCCTTGATCTTCTTCATTGCCGTGATATTTGGCTTGGTTTTGGCGTTTTCCCAACGGTTTATCGTTCCAACGGATACATTCAGCGCTTTTGCAAAGTCCTCCTGCGACAGCAGGGCTTTCTTGCGCATGATCCGTATTAACTCACTTAAAGGCGTCATCAAACAGTTCTCCTTCCAGAAGATTAACAGCATTATACCATAAACCTATCATTTTCTCAACACCGTTTGGAAAAAACCGAATACCAAAATACAGAGGCGCAGCCTTCGGAGCAATCCGTTGGCTACACCTCTTTCTTGCACTGTGGAAAAGGCCAAGTAAAGCCTCTCATCTGCCCCTTTTCTTCACATCCTCATCAATACGGCGTTTCCAGTCGGCGCTGAGAGGTTGGGCCGCTCGAACGCTGCACACGGCAGCGCTGATGACCTCATAGTTCAGCGCCGTGCCCTCCTCGTCGCACTTGTAGTTCACCGCTCGGTCAGCGTCAATACCGAAGCGGGCTGCCTCCTTGGCGGCGTCGATGTTGGCGCCCAGGAACAGAAACTCCCAGCCGTATTTTTCTTTCTGCCGCTCGATCATGCGGCGCACATGCTCGTAATCATAGCTGCGGCTGGCGTTTTCATAGCCGTCGGTGGTGATGACGAACAGGGTCTTTTCCGGCACATCCTCCCGGCGGGCGTACTTGTGGATGTTCCCAATGTGGTGGATGGCCCCGCCTACGGCGTCCAGCAGCGCCGTGCAGCCCCGGGTGAAATACTCCTTTTTCGTCATGAGCGGCACCTTGGCAAGGGGCAGGCGGTCGTGGATGACCACGCTCTCATTGTCAAACAGCACGGTGGAGACCAGGGCCTCGCCCGTCTCCTGCTTTTGCCTCGCGATCATGGAGTTGAAGCCGCCGATGGTGTCCGCCTCCAGCCCCGCCATGGAGCCGCTGCGATCCAGGATGAAAACCAATTCTGTCATAATGAAAACCCTCCTTCGTTTGATTGCGCTCTCATTGTAGCGCAGCCGAAGGAGGGTTTGGTCGCCTGTGGGGCGACATTTTATTTCAGTCAGTTTTCTAGGTGCAATTATGCTTTGAGTCACTTATGTACCCGTCCTGCCAAAAACACATGTCCATAAGTTTCATTGGAGGATACTCAATCCTGCATTCAGACAATTCTAACCGCAGTTTTTCGAAACTATCTTCATGGTCACAATAAAATTTTGCAACACGACAAACAGACTTCTTATTGTAATTGCCACTGGATATGTGATGTTTCTTTACGGACTCTTTGTAGAAACGATCATAAGCAGGGACGCAGCCAAGTGTTCCCAGTAGTATTTTTGTTATCAAAGTATCACTTGCAGCATTGATTTTTCTATCAGAAGCGGGCGTATCCTCAGCGTAGCATGCATATATCCGTTTGCCTATATCCTCTAATAGTGTGAGGTTCTGCTCTTTACACAAGTCTTTCGCGCTTATTCCTACTAACGGGTCGTATTTTTTCTCTTGAATAATTTTCACGACTGGAATATGCACCTTATAATCCTTTTGCAACAAAAATGATGATCCCCGGTACATTCCCCAGCTTGCCAAATAAAACGCAAGGTGTAGTGCCAAATAATCTGCCGTTGGGTCATCTTTTGCATTTCTGTGCGTTAGAAACGCCTTATAGCAATGTTCCCAAGAAAAATATCTACTATGGGGATCAATTGCGGTTTGCTCAAAATACGCACGGATAAGATCAACTGCATATTCTGACGACATGGTAATCAATGGAGGCCCATTAACATTATTCGAAGATTGTTCGACACAGTCCTGCTTTGTGGCCTGCTGAATGGTGGACATTTTATAAAGCGAGTATCTTGCGGGGTATTCGTCTAATCGCATAACGATTTTTTTGTTTACAAGAGACATAAGTACGGAATAAATATTGGGAGCATGAGAACTATCTCCATAGATGGCCTCCGCCAATTCTCCTTGTGTCATTGAATTCTTTGCCTGCAACAGTGACACGATTTTATCTCTCTGATTTATTCTCATTCTATATTCTCCAAACCGGTTAAAGATTTTAACAACTACGCCCCCAACAAGCTCTGATCGAACGCAAACAGCGCCTCGTTTATTTCAAAAATATCATACTTTTCCCGCCCGATAAAATACTCGATGATCACATCGAATTTGCTGCTGGCACTGAGGGCATAGCCCGCCCGGGCGATGAGGTCGCGGGTCTCGTCCAGGTTCAGCTCCAGGGCGATGGCAAAGGCGATGGCCGTGGACTTGGAGGGCTGGTAGCCCGGATTGTTGCGGATTTTGGAGAACAGCTTGCGGTCCACATTGGCCTTTTTGTAGATTTCAGAATCCTTTTTGCCGCTGCGGTCAATGAGCTTCAGCAGGGTCTCCGAGAATCCGGCGTCCAGATGCGCCAGCAGGTCGTCCAGGTTGCCTGAGGCCACGGAAGCTGAAGCGTACTGCGGTGCGGCATCTTCGTAGACGCTCAGCGGCTGGCTTTGCAGGTCAAAGCTCCCGCGCAGGCGCTCCCGGCGAATGTCGGTGTGGGCGTCCACATAGTGGTCGTCGATGTACTCGGCGATATCGGCGAACAGTTTGCCGCTGATTTGATAGGCCTTGCGGTCGAAAATGACGAGGTAGACCGTCATGTCGCTGCCCAGCAGGAACTGGCCGATGGTGTCCACCGCCACCCGCAGCGCCTGATCCTTAGGGTAGCCGAAGATGCCGGAGGAGATCAGCGGGAACGCCACCGTTTCGCACGCATGCGCCTGGGCCAGCGCCAGGCTCGTCCGATAGCAGGAGGCCAGCTGCTCCCGCTCGCCGTACTTACCGCCGTTCCACACAGGGCCGACGGTGTGGATCACATATTTGCACGGCAGGCGGTACGCGCCTGTAATCTTGGCGTCGCCGGTTTTGCAGCCGCCAAGCCGTCGGCATTCGGCCAGCAGCTCCGGCCCCGCCGCCCGGTGGATGCAGCCATCCACGCCGCCTCCGCCCAGCAGGGACTCCTTGGCCGCGTTGACGATGGCGTCCACGGGCATTTTCGTGATGTCGTTGCGAACGATGATAAGGGGCATATTGTCACCACCAATTTCTACGATCCAGAATCAAGCCAACGTGCTGTTGGCCTCCACCTTTTCCGCTTCGGACAGTTCTTCCCAATCTCCAAGGTTTCCGCACCTGCGCAGGTAATCATGGCCGCCATCCACAGCGCACGAGCCACAGCTGCAAAACTTGAAATCATGGACGGTTTTGCTTTCGATGACATCTCCACATTTTTTGCATCTGATTGCGTTTCTGATAATTCTCGGCATACCTATCTCCTCCGCAAAGCGCTTCTTCTGTATTTCATCGTCAGCAGAAGCTTTGGAAAGCATTGTATTTTCATTCGACGATGCTGTTCTAACCCGACTCGGTTTATTCTTGCCGTATCAGAACAGATCCTAAAAATTGCTCGGCCATCCCTCTTTCGCCGCAAGTGCTACGAGCTGCATAGTAAGATTATACCTTATGTCGGCTTCCGTGAACTGTTCTATTGGCTTTGGCACAGTGGTCGGTAACGCTGCAATCTCGGTGGAAACCGTCGGATACTTTGCGTCATTCTTCACAACTTGCATTTGTGCAGAACGATAGTCAAATGGTGTTTTCTGAAGCTCGTTCCATGTATCCAGAATATCCTTTTCCAAATCCGCAATATATTGTTTCTGCCGCAAATAGGCAATCAATAAACTGCAATCCATCTGTTATCCTCCTCCGTGTCCATTGCTTGCGAGGTCCGTATCAGCAATCAGTTGAACTTTTTTCAACTGCTGCTATGTTGCTGTTTTCCTCTCGCTCCAAAGCCTCATCCAGCTTGTACATCAGCATACTGGCAAATATTAACTGCCGTGCTGCATTCTCTGCTGTAATGGAATCATTTTCGTGGGCCTTTGGATTTCGCAAGGCAGCCGCTGCTCCGGCAAACATATCCATAAATCCTCGTTGAACATTTTCACCTGTATCCGTTGAGGTGTCTGCAATCACTATCTCAGGAGATTTGGCCGAAAAAACTGTTTGCATAAGAGGGTAACCATCCAACCGCTTTCCGTCCTTTCCTCTAAGCTCTGGGAAAAGCTTTTTGACTTTGGCATTTATTTCGATAAAGGCACTGCGCGCAGATTCAAAATAATGGCCATCTTGATACAGTGACCGTGCCACCCGAATAATATCCGGGTGAACCAGCTTCCAGTCAACCGCAAAACGGAGTCCCAGTTCCCTGCGCTTCAAGGCATCTAATTGAATCAAAATTGTGTTGCCTTCTCCCACTGCCATTCTCTGCGTTGAGGTGTAAACAAGATTACGGGAAATGATTTTCCACTCGTCACTCTCTTCAAAGTGATTTTCGTAAATGTACTGAATTAGGTCACTATGAAATTGAATATACTCCGGCGTATCGAAGCGAACTGGTGTTTTAATGGCAAAAAGGTTTTTCATCTGCCCAATTAAAGAATCAATTGTAATCATTGCGTGACTCCTTTCCACGCCATGTTAGTTCCAAATGTTGGATATTGTATTCCCTTCGGTTTCTGTACACAGCACGCAACCGCCTCGAAAGGCTTTGTTTGTAATAAATATCACTCACACAGTCTCTGATACGCCTTGCGAACAGTTTGCGCCATCAAGATTCTACGCTGACTCAGAAACGCCATGTATTCCATGCCTTCGAAGTTTTTTGGCAAAGCATGTTCCTCACATGCTTTGCGGTAACCATCTTCACCAAGTTTTTGGCGGTAATGATAGACATAGTCTTGAGGGGCTTTGTCCGAAATCTCAATATTGGTGGCGTAGTCGAGATAGGTGAAATTTGCAATCTGGTTTCTGTCACGGTCACTGGTAAACCCAATTCCAGACAGATAGTTCTTTGGGAAGATATGGTGCCTATCAATCGCATTCTTTGTTCCGCTGGATCCCAAAATAAAGTATTTGGATATCGGAGTGTTGCTGAACAGCATGGGTATATTGAGTACAATCTGAGCTGCCACATATCCATACCATGCAGGCGAAATAGCTGCCGCACTGTTCAGCTCATTAGGCAGAGTCAAACTAAAGTAATCGTCCGTAAATCGTGTTTCGATAACACGGTCAATATAAGCGATGAATTCACCTGCAGTATGAACATCACGCAAATCCGCAAATTGTTTCTCTACTTCAGACTCCGTAGAACCGGTGTAGAAATATGTAATGGTACTCATAAAGAACCACTTACTAATACACTTTTTGAGTTGTGCAGCATCCAGCTTATAGTCATACTTAGCAATCAAGTAAAGAACATAACTGAAAACAATCGCATTGGAGGAGGCAATCAGCTTGTCACTGATATATCCAGCCTCGGCTACGATGTTGATAAAGTTGTGCCAGTTATTCAGGTTCATTACCTTATCCAAAGCATCCTTGAAAATTTGGAGATTATCATGACGCACCTCATCGGAGAACTTTCCGGTTTCTAGATTCTTGCCTCGCAACAGCATATAGGCATATTTCAGCCGAGCGCGTTTAAAGCCGAAACCGACGGCCATGCGAATCAGATGAGAAGGCTCGATTGCCAAAAGCGTGTTGTATGAGGTATTGGCAGCCGGGATTCTGGACGCTGCCGCAAACGCATTGATCTTATCGCTGGTTTCGTTCTCATAAACAGAGATCAGTGTCTGGATGAAGTTATTCTCCGTCAAGCTCTGACCACCAGAGTTGACCCGGACAAAAATATCTGCGACATCTTCCTCATCTGCGTTATAGCTAATCTCCAAAGTAGGCAGAGAATAATCGGACAGATTCAGTAGAGCATTGATGCTATCTTCGATTCTATCTTCTTCCTCGTCTGTTAACAGCGGAAATTCCTTCTTACTACGGCCTTCGTTAGCCTCCTTGATAAAATGACGCCGCAGAGAACTGATGGAATTATCCTCTTTTGCCAGGAAAACATCACTGATACGGCTGATCCACTCAGTGTCCTTTTCATATGCCTGAGACCATACGGCAAATTCACGAGTCAGCGGGTTATAGGAGATTTTGATCTCACGATCTGCAAAGTTCTTGTCTTTCACCTTAACAGCAAACATAGCTGCAACAAGGGCGGTCAGTCGCTGCTGTCCATCAATGACAAGTTCTTTGGGTTCTTCGTAAGTCTTTGAGTTATCACCGATTGTACTCTTTTTGCTTTCGTAATCCGCCGGAGACTCCCAAAGCATAATGTAGCCAATAGGATACCCTTTGAGCATGGAGTCAAAAAGTTCACGGACTTTATTATCTTTCCAAACAAACGGACGCTGAAGATCAGGTAAGCCGATACGACCATTGCGTACACCTTTGACTAAATCCTCAACTTTACTGGGGATATTCTTGAACAACTCTTTTCCCATATTGATCTCCTAATCTCGTCTTTATCTGTTTTTATTTATCGTCCGGCACGATCTCCACGATATCCTCTATCCGGCAATCCAGCGCCGCACAAATCTTCATGAGTATCTCCGTGGTAACATGTCCGTTCCGTCCCATTTTGGTGACGGATGCTGGGCTGATACCAGCTCTCTCGCACAGGCCTTTTTTCTTCATGTCCTTATCGATGAGCAGCTTCCAGAGTTTTTTATAACTCACAGACATAAAATATCTCCTCCGTACCGATATACAAAAAAATGCTCTGCCGCTTGGCAGAGCATTCGGCCTATTGTAGCCATACTGCCAGAGCCCATTCCAACACTTGCCAGTGTTGTATATTATGATAGCATATTTAGGCGCAAAAAGCAAGAAAATGGTGGAATATCACGATTTTGCAAAAAATAAAAACGATAAGGATTGCTCTTAAATTCCCTCGTGACGCTGACCTTGCGTCATAGTGCGTGCTGCCACAGCGTTTGTTGTGCAAGCCACTCGTGCAGGAAGTGCTTATTCTTTGCTTACAGATGCTCAACGTTTGCGTCGCTACCCACGCAAAAACACTTGCATATTAATCTCTCCACAAATACAACTTGATTTTATATCACTTTAGTGATATAATTTGCGCAGAGATACTTAGGAGGATGCGGAAATGGATCAGAAAATCACCCTATATCACGGCTCTGAGCAGATCGTAGAGGCTCCCGCCTTTGGGCTGGGTAAGCATAACAACGACTTCGGGCTGGGTTTTTACTGCACGGAAAGCGAAGCGCTCGCCAAGGAATGGGCCGTATCCTCTTTGCGCAACGGCTTTGCCAATTGTTACAGCCTTGATACGGAATACCTAAAAATTCTGAATCTGAACAGTCCGGACTATACGATTCTGAACTGGATCGCCGTTTTGGTAGAGCACCGTCTGTTCGCCATCAAGAACCCTGCCGCGCAGCGGGCCAAACGATACTTGATCGAAAATTTCGGCGTCAATGTCAACGCCTATGACTTGATCATCGGCTACCGAGCCGACGACTCCTATTTCGACTTTGCGGCGTCTTTCTTGAACAATGGAATTTCCGTGCAGCAGCTTGCAAGTGCTATGCGCCTGGGTAAGCTGGGCGAACAGATCGTCGTCAAGTCTAAATACGCATTCTCCCTGCTGCATTACGAGGGATTTTCCATCGCAGAAAGGGAAAAATATTATGTTCTCCGCAAGGCGCGAAACGATGAAGCCGATCAGCTTTATTCGAAAATGCTCGAAGAGGCGACTGACGGCCTGTACATGCTTGACATTATGAGAGGAGGCATCCGGAACGATGACCCACGCATACCAAGAAATGTATCTAAATAATGCGCAGGCCTTGCTGGGCGATGCCTTCGACTATGCCATCAACGCATGCGGAATCGCCGGAGGCAGCTTCATGAAACTGTTTTCCGTCAGCTCCGTCAGCAACCGAATCGAGAACGGCGAAGCTGCCTATATTATGGGGAAAAGTGGAATTGAAGCGGCTGTTGATGTCCTGGTTGAGACTACGGGCAAAGCGCCGACTGCCAAGCCAAAAGCCAATTTCACCCGTTCCAGAGAATATTGGATCGGCTGGGCCGTCGCTTACTACCAGTGGTTCTCCGGCAGGAAGTTCAGCGATATTTTTAAGGTCCTCTCGTTTGAAGATTTAGAGCGGATGTATGCGCCTCTGCACGAAGCGGACATCAGCAAGTTCGCCGATATTGTCGATGCCAAAGTACGCGAGTACTTCGCTGATACCAACCTCAAGCGCATTCGCACGCTCTATGGCTGTACGCAGGCGGAGCTTGCCAGACGAAGCAATGTCAGCCTTCGGTCGATTCAAATGTATGAGCAGCGCAATAAGGACATCAACAAGGCCAGTGCGGAAACTGTCCTCAGCCTTGCGAAAGTCCTCGGCTGCACAATGGAGGATCTTTTGGAAAAGTGAGCCTGTGGCGGAAGGGGTGACTTTCCCTTAAAATGACCCTAAAATTACGGGAATGCGATAGTTATTGAGGGAAAGCAAGTTTCACCTTTAGAGAGCAAATGCGTGATGCTATTCTTTGTCTATAGCGCCGCAGCTTCTGAGCCGCCACCCCGCAGAAACCACTTGCATAATACCCTCCCCAGAGTTACAATACAGACCACACAGCAACGCAAAACGCTTTCCGTCCGGCATCGGTGAATCTTCACCGAAAACCGGGCGGGAAGCGTTTTTGACCACATAGATTACCACAGACGGCTCCGGAACACCCGGAAACAGTGGAGATAAGAGCGTCAAAGAGTAAGTAAAACAAATTAAAAAGCGCCGAAAACCGCTATAAACGAGCGGAAAAAGTATTCCCGATAAGTTTGGGAGCAGGATGCCGCAGGTTCGAATCCTATCACTCGGACCACCTTTCCCAGAAAAACCGTCTAAAAAGGCGGTTTTCTGCGTTATAAGTTCAATTTTTGAAGTGTGCTTGACCACACCCCAATTGTGGTCAGAGCGGTAAAGTAGCAGTTGCGCCCTTGGTACTGAGGAACGCCGAAGACCGCAAAATCCCTAACCCCTCCCTAACGGGTGCAACTTCCGTATTCTCGACGCAGATACGTCGGAAACTTGAATTTTCCGGCATTATCCACTGTAATCTATCATAATATCTCAGATTTTTTCACGGCCTGCTCGTCGATCCATTCCATGAATTTGTCACGGGGAACGATGATGCGGCCGCCCAGAGTGATGGCGGGGAAATCCCTGCGGTGGGCTACCTCGTAGGCGTGGGCCAAGCCGATGCCCAGCACATGGGACACATCCTCCACGGTCAGCATCAGCGGGAGTTCATCAAAGGAATTCTATTTGGATTTTCTCATTCAGTTCCTTTCTGCCTTTCGCCCAGAAGGATTTTATTCTTTGTTTTGCGGCCCAGTTTTTGAGCCGCTTACATGGTCATGTCAGGCCACTGCTCCTCATGGTCGGCTGGCTTGTACCCAAGGCCATGCGCTTCTCCTGCAGCTTTTTCAGCCGCTTGCGGTCGATCTGGATTCCGCCGGGGCGGGACTTTGGGACGGAGTTGTCCCGGAAGATCCAACTCATGTGGTGGAGCAACCGGGTCACTGCCAGCATCGCAGAGGGCGGACGGATTTCCTCTCTCTGCCGACTTGGCAAACCACTCCACCGCTCTTGCGGGTGTGTTGTGTGATCCACATTCCTCCTTTGCCCTCATCTGTAAACTATCTTTTTCGCCTCCTCCCTGTTAGCATAAAAAGAGACCGTGCTCCCGGGAGCACGGTCAGAGATGGAAGGACCTTCCGAGCGGATTGCCGTATGGCGGAGAGTGTCCATGCTCTCATAGATACTCTGTCGAAGGCCATGTGGATTCGTCGGTGCGGATACCGTGCCGTACCGAACCAGGGGCAACCTCACCCGGGTGAAATTGTCCTTCTATTATTACTTAGAAAAAATCGATTTCTTATGCGGCTGGCCGGTTTCGGCGTGTGCGATGGAAGATCAGTCCCACGAACAGACCCACAGCGGCAGGGCAGATCCAGCCCAACCCCAGCTCAAAGAAGGGCAGATAGCTGTCAGCGAAGCCGATGACAGCGGAGACAACAGGGGTCTCCGTAATGGCCTTGGGCAGCGCCTTCACGAAATCGAAGAGGGCGGCCACCAGCGTGAAGCCCGTGACCCACCGATACACCACAGTATCGTGGCCGTACAGATTTCCCAGCAGCGCCAGCAGGATCAGAGTGATGGCCAGTGGGAACAGGAACATCAGCACCGGCAGAGAGATGGCGATGATGGCGTTAAGGCCGATGTTGGTGACCAGCAGGGAAAAAATACTGAAGCAGATGGCCCAGAAACCGTATTTCGGCCCATTGGGGAACATGGCGGTGAAGGTTTCGGCACAGCTGGTGACCAGACCGATGGAGGTCTTGAGACACGCCAGGATCACCGTCAGTGCCAGCACCACCAGCCCGGCCCGCCCCAGATAGTGCTCAGCAATGACAGCGAAGGCCTCGCCGCCGTTGGTGCAGGAAACGGTAAGGGAGTGGCTCCGGGTCCCCACGATGGTGACGGCCACATAGATGCCGCCCATGAACAGGCAGCTGAAAATGCCGGAGAGCACCGTATTTTTGGCGATAGCGCCGGGCTCCGTGACGCCCAGCCCCCGGATGACGTTGATGACCACGATACCGAAGGCCAGACTGGCCAGAGCATCCATGGTGTTGTAGCCCTCCAGAAAACCGGCGAAGAAGGGAGCCGCAGCATAGGCCGCCGACGGCGTCACGTCGGCGATTCGGTCTGTGGGATGCAGCAGGGCCGTCACCACCAGAATGGCCAGCACCAGCAGGAACAGCGGTGTCAGCAGCTTTCCCACCCACGTCAAAATCTTGCCGGGGCGCAGAGAAAAGAACAGCACGGCGGCGAAGAACACGCAGGAGAACGCCGCCAGCAGCACCGTGGCGTTGACATTCTCACCCAGCAGCGGCTCGATGCCCACGGTGAAAGACGTGGAGGCGCAGCGGGGAATGGCGAAGAAGGGCCCGATGGTCAGGTACAGAGCGCAGGTGAAGAAGATGCTGTACCGAGGACTCACCCGCCCGGCCATCTCCTGCAGGCCGTTGCTGCGGCTGATACCCTGTGCGGCTACGCCCAGAAGGGGGATGCCTACGCCGGTGATCAGCAGGCCGGTGATGGCGGGCCATACATTGCGCCCGGCCTGACTGCCCAGAAAAATGGGAAAAATCAGGTTTCCTGCCCCGAAGAACAGGCCGAACAGCATGGTGGCGATGAAGAATTGCTGGCTGAAGGTCAGCCGGTTGGTTTGTGCTTTCATAAATACATTCCCCCAGTTTAATTGCGTGCCAGTATAACACAGTTTTGATCGGGCGTCAAGAAAAATCGCAGACATTTGTATCTGACGAGCGGATGAATGGATAAGATGTCCTTTTCAAGCGTATCTTTGTGTGCTATAATAGGACACAAAGGAGGCGATGCACTTGCAATACGGAGAGGTGCGGCAGGCGCACTTTTTGGAGCGGCCCAACCGGTTCATCGCCCATGTAGAGCTGGAGGGCGAGACAGTGGTGTGCCATGTGAAGAACACAGGCCGCTGCCGGGAGCTGCTGGTGCGGGGGGCCACGGTCTATCTGGAGCGTGGGACCAATCCGGCCCGCAGGACGGCGTGGGACCTCATCGCCGTGGAGAAGGGCCACCGGCTCATCAACATGGACGCTCAGGCCCCCAACCGCATTTTTGCCCAGTGGATCCACCAGCAGGAGCCGGAGATCACCGTCCACCCGGAGTACCGTTACGGGGACTCCCGGCTGGACTTCTGTCTGGAGCGGCCGGAGGGGCTGCACTTGGTGGAGGTGAAGGGCGTGACGCTGGAGCGGGAGGGCCACTGCCTGTTCCCGGACGCCCCCACGGAGCGTGGTGTCCGGCATCTGCATGAGCTGATGCGGGCCGTGGAGGAGGGCCACCGGGCCACGGCCTTCTTCGTGATCCAGATGGCGGACGTGCTGGACTTTGCCCCAAACGACACCACTCACCCAGCCTTTGGCGAAGCCCTGCGGGAGGCGGCACGCCGGGGCGTGGAGATCGTAGCCTACACCTGCCGGGTGACGCCGGAGACGGTGACGCTGGACGCCCCCGTGCCGGTGCGGCTGTAACAGGGTATGCCATCCCGCTGCGGCGGCGATGTGTATATACAATGTATCAGGAAAGGATGATGCTTTATGAATATGAGACGTATCCGGAGGGTGTACGTTTCCTGACCCTCCCAATTTATTTAGGAGGAAACCATCATGAACAAGACCATTCACATCCGGGAGGCCGTGACCCCGGAGGAGGTGGAGCGCTTCTGGCAGGAGCTGCACACCTATCACGCACGGGACATTTTCCCCGACCCGGCGGAGGAGGACCGGGCGTATTTTCTGGACGACAGCCAATACCGGGCCGCCGTACAGCGGATCCATGACCGGGAGGGAGATCGCTGTTACTACCTGCTGTTTCGGCGGGAGGGCCGGGATATCGGCTTTGCCCTGACGGCACTGTACCCTTCGGAGGACGGCAAGTGCTTCGTCATGGAGTTCTGTGTGCTGCCGGAGTTCCGGGGCGGCGGGACAGGCACCGCCTGCGCCCGTCTGCTGCTGGATTGGGCAGCGGATCAGGGAGCGCAGTATGGGGAGCTGAACGCCGCCGACCCCCGGCGCATCCGATTCTGGAGCCGTCTGGGCTTCCGGCCCAATGGCCGGGACGAGTGGGGCGAGCCGCTGATGCTGCGCCCTCCGGAGCAGGCGCTGTCCATCACCGTGGAGCTGCTGCAGGACCCGGCGGACTGGCAGCTGCGGAAGCTGGAGAACGGCTATCTGGCGGAGATCGGGGAGCCGCTGCTGACGGAGGAGAGCACAGAGCGGCTGCGGGCCGCCGTGGAGCAGGGGCATATCCGCTTCCTGCTGGCATACCGGGGCTGCCGGGCCGTGGGGATGTGCTCCGTGGCAGAGAACTTCTCCACCTTCTGCTGCGGGCCGGTAGCGGTGCTGGAGGATCTGTACGTGGAGCCGGTGTTCCGGAGACAGGGCATCGCCCGGCAGCTGACCCGCAGCGCTCAGGCACTGTGCCGTGAACGGGGCGTGGGCAGCCTGACCGTGTGCTGCGCCCCTTGTGACGAGGTCATGTATCAGGCGCTGGGCTTCAACGTCCCGCTGGGCGTGAGCCGGAGCTGCCTGCTGTAAGAAATCAAAATCTCCGGCTAAGCCGGAGGTTTGACGAGGCCCTATAAGGGCCTATTACGGACAAAGCCCCTTAAGGGGCCCGAAAGGTCTGCCGACCGCATTTCCTTTTCGGGCTACCCCTTAAGGGGCTTTATTTATGCCTCGGGATTCTTACTACCCGTAAACGGGTCTATAAATTCCTTTATGCTAATTCAGTCGGATATTTTGTTCTGATAATGTACAATACCTCTGTCGCCTGCGAAAAGCTGCACAGCCGCACCACGGACTGGAAGTATTTGAGTGGTCTCAGCACTTGCCCACCACCTTTTCCTGATGCTCTCCCATTGTAACGCAGCACTTCCACAGTGTCCACAGCGTCCACCGCCTGCGCCCACACCATAGTCCATTCCAAGGAGCGCCTCGCCGTCTGTCATGCGGAAAAATCGTTATGCCGTTACAGCTTCCCCAACTGCTCCGCCCACTGGGCCTCCTTGAAGCCCACCAGAACAAAATCGCCGCCCACCAGCAGCGGTCGCTTCACCAGCATCCCATCCGTGGCCAGAAGCTGCAACATCTCCTCCTCGCTCATGCCCGGCAGCTTGTCCTTCAGCCCCATGGACTTATACAGCAGCCCGCTGGTGTTGAAAAATCTCTTCAGCGGCAGCCCGCTGCGCTGATGCCACGCAGCCAGCTCCTCATAGCCGGGGTTCTCCTCCTTGATGTCCCGCAGCTCATAGCTGATGTGGTGCTCATCCAGCCACTTCTTCGCCTTCTGGCAGGTGCTGCACTTGGGATAGCAAACAAATATCATGGTTCTCTCCTCCTGTTCTAAATTATATGTATCCGTTTTGGGCAAAAGGATACTGCTGCATCATATGTGTCGGAGTCGTTGACGTCCATCTGTAACAAAATGCTTTACACTGTTTTCCGGATGAAGAAGCTCCCACCGGAAAAACTCCGGATAGTAGACTTTCATGTAAAAGAAGAACGATATTTCGTAAATCAGCTTCCCCATGTTGGCCGATGCGTCCCCGTAAAAATAATTTTCATGTACGAACCCCAGCCGCTCCAATCGGGACCTCCACAGGTTCTGCCTCCTCCCTCAATTATACCGATTCCCCCGCAAAAAGACAACAAAAAATGTGCAGGCGCTTGCTTGCACATTTTTCTCCCGACTGCTACAATGTTAAAAACATTCTGCGAAGGAGTTTTCATATGATCCTCTATTTTTCCGGCACCGGCAACAGCAAATATGTGGCCCAGCGCATGGCGGAGGCTCTGAACCAATCGCTGCTGAGCATGAATGACCGCATCCGCTCCCACGACACCTCCCCTGTGGAGACGGACGAGCGCCTTGTGATCGTCACGCCTACCTATGCATGGCGCATCCCCCGTCTGGTGCGGGACTGGCTGCTGGCGACGGAGTTCCCCGGCGCAGCGCAGGTGTGGTTCATCATGACCTGCGGCAGCGAGATCGGCCACGCCAGCCGGTATAACCGCTCCCTCTGTCAGGCCAAGGGCCTGACGGACATGGGGACAGCCCAGATCATCATGCCGGAGAACTACATCGCCATGTTTGACGCTCCGCAGGCGGAGGAAGCCCGACGCATCGTGGCCAAGGCCCAGCCGGATATCGACCGTTCTATCGCCGCCGTCCGGGAGGGCCGCCCCTTTCCCCCGCCCCACGATCGTCTCTATGACCGCTTCATGAGCGGGCCGGTGAACCCCATCTTCTATGCCTGCTTCGTCAAGTCCAGCGCCTTTACCGTTTCGGAGGCCTGCACCGGCTGCGGCCAGTGCGTCCGCCGCTGTCCCACCAACAGCATCACCCTCCGGGACGCCAGGCCCGTCTGGGGCAAAGGCTGCACCCACTGCATGGCCTGTATCTGCTACTGCCCTACGTCCGCCATCGAGTACGGAAAAAAGAGCCTCGGCAAGCCCCGGTATCACTTCGAGGCCCTGTAAGCCCTCCCGTCAGGCGATGGCCTCCCGCCACGTTCCCGCAGCGGCAAATTTCCGCTACTGCTCCTGATTCCTCCGGAAGAAGCCCCGGATGATCAGCAGCACGAACACCGTCGGCACCACGCCAAAGGACAGCAGCAGCGCAAAAGCTCCGAAGAACAGGTCCGCCCACACCAGCCGCAGCTACGTCAGCACCGCAGAGTGCCGTTTCTCACCGGCCTCCGCCTCACCGAACTGTGCCGCCAGCGCCACAGGGTCTCCCAGCCGTGCGGCGATCTCCTCCTCCGAGTACCCGTCCGCCAGCTTAAAGGAAAAGTGCTGCTGGTATTCCTCCACCACATCGGCGACAACATTTCTCTTGTGCAGCTCCGCCGTCCGCTGCGTGACAAATTCATTTCTCGTCATGACATCCATCCCTCAATAACCCTTTGACTGCCTGTGCAAACTTCAGCTATTCCTCCCGGTCCCTCCGGCAGGTCTCCCGTCCCAGCTCCGTGAGCTGGTCATACTTCCGGGGCGGCCCGCCGCTCTCCCCCTGCCAATGGGTGGCAGCCCATCCGCCTTCAGCTTCCGCAGCAGCGGATAGACCGTCCCATCCGCTATGTCGATGTGCTGTGAGAGAACATCGGATATCTCGTACCCGTAGCAGTCCCGCTTGTGCAGCAGCGCCAGCGCGCACAGATTCAGCACACCCTTTTTATATTGTGTGTTCATGTCCCGCTCCGTATGTTTGCCTTACACTACTGTGTAATATTCAGTCGTTTCATTTTGTCAATAAGACTTTTAAAAAAATGATCCTTCCCCTCCCCTGCATCTTTCCCTCCTTCACCGCATAGGCTTGTCTGTGAGGTGATACCAATGAAACAGATCCATATACGCCGATTCCTGTCCCTGCTGCTGGCGGCGCTGACTCTGTGGGCCGCCGCCGTCACCGCCGGGAGCGATTCTGCCGCCGCAGCCCTCCAGCAGCTGCGGCAGGGCAGCCGCCTGCCCCAGCAGGCGCTGCGCTGGGAGCTGGGGGACTTCTTCGGTCTGGACTCCTTGTCCGCCGTCACGGTGATGACGCTGGCCCAGTCCCCCCTGCTGCTGGCAGGCCGCAGCACTGTGGCAGCTCTGCTGTCCGCCGGTGTGACCAGAGATCCGCCGGAGCCTGTGGCCCCGGAGTCGCCGGATACGCCCTCCTCCGCAGCTTCCTCCCTCACCGACGGCCTGACCTTTGCCGACAACGGTGTCCCCGCCCAAACCACCGCTCCTACCTCCTCCAAGGGGTACACCGTGGTCAACGGCGTATATCTGAAAAACTCCTCCGGTACGGAGCTGGATGCCGATGCTCTCTCCGACGGCAGCTTTGCCGCCCAGCTCACCGATGAGGGCCCGCAGGTGCTCATCGTCCACAGCCACGGCAGCGAGGCCTACACCATGCCCGCCGGGCAGGAATACACCCCCACCGGCAGCTTCCGCACCGACAACGATGCCTGCAACGTGGTGCGGGTAGGCGACGAGATCGCCGCCGCCCTGTCGGAGCGCGGCATTTCCGTCCTCCACGACCGCACCCTTCACGACGTGCCGGACTACAACGACGCCTACCCCCACAGTCTGGCTTCCGTGGAGGATTACATGGAGAAATACCCCTCTCTGGTGTTCGTGCTGGATGTCCACCGGGACGCCGTCTCCGACGCCGACGGCAACCAGTACAAGCTGGTCAGCGCCGAGGAGCCCCACGCCGCCCAGATGAGTTTTATTATGGGCAACGCCTACGACGGCTGGCAGGAGAATCTGAAGCTGGCCATAGCCATTCAGCAGAACCTCAGCGCCGACTATCCTACCCTCATGCGGCCCATTACGATGCTGAACTACCGCTATAACCAGTTCGTCAGCCCCGGCGCCATGCTGCTGGAGGTAGGAGCCGCCGGCAACTCGCTGGACGAGGCCCTTTACGCCGCCCGTCTCTTTGCGCAGGGCTTTGCCGACACGCTGCAAAGCTGAAAACCACACGGGACAGAGCACCGCTCTGTCCCGTGTGGTTCGTTCAATTTTCCCGTCATAGTCTCTCCCCCGCATCCTCCCTTTCCGCATCCGCCAGACACAGCCGCAGACGCAGCCGTTCATTCCGGTACGCCCGCTGCCCCTTCTCCGTCAACCGATAGTTCCGCTGCCGTCCCTGCACCGACGTCTCCTGAATGAAGCCCTCCTCCAGAAAACGCCCCAAGATGGTATACAGCGTCCCCGGCCCCAGACGGACCCGCCCCTCCGTACACCGCTCCGTCCATGCGGCAATCTCCGTGCCGCACAGCTCTCCCCGCCGCAGCGCCATCAGCACGTAGAACATGGCCTCCGTCAGCGGTGCGCCCGCTTTTCCTGTCATAGCTCTCCTCCTGCATCGTCATTCGATATCATATATCGATATTGTATCCTTTCCTGTGGGCTCTGTCAAGAAAAATGCAAAATTTACAAAAATTTTTGTGGACAACTCTTATAAGCTGTGATAATATGAGGAATCAATAAAAGAGATACCACCCAGCGCATCCCGCCCGGCGGGAGAAAGGAGCCGTTTATGTCTGTCAAGGAAAGCTATGCCGGCAAGATCAACCGTAAGCTCAATAAGAAGCTCCACGTCATCGACGTGGCGGCGGGCCGGGCTCCGGCGGATCTGGTGCTGAAAAACGCCACTTACGTCAACGTATTCTCCAATGAGCTGTGTCACGGGGACATCGCTGTGGCAGAGGGCCTCATTGTAGGTATGGGCGAATACCACGGCAAGGTGGAGGTGGACGTGTCCGGCAAGCTGGTGCTGCCCGGCTTCATCGACGCTCACATCCATCTGGAGAGCTCTCTGGTGAGTCCCACGGAGTTTGCCAAGGCGGTGCTGCCCCACGGCACCACCACCGTCATCACCGACCCCCATGAGATCGCCAACGTCATGGGTACCGACGGCATCGAGTATATGCTGCAGGCCACGGAGGACCTGCCGGTGGACGTGCGCTTCATGCTGCCCTCCTGCGTCCCCGCCACGCCGCTGGACGAGTCCGGAGCCAATCTGGATTACCGTGCCATCGACTCCTTCTATGACCATCCCCGTGTGCAGGGACTGGCGGAGATGATGAACTATGTGGGCGTGGTCAACGGCGACGGTCAGGTGGTGGAGAAGATCGTGGCCTCTCAGGCCCACCACAAGAAGATCGACGGCCATGCGCCGGGCCTTTCCGGCAAGGATCTCAACGCCTACATCGCCGCCGGCGTCTACTCCGACCACGAGTGCTCCGATATGGAGGACGCCATGAATAAGCTGCGTCTTGGCCAGTACATCATGATCCGTGAGGGTACGGCCGCCCGGAATCTGGAGGCTCTCATGCCCCTGCTCACCAGCCAGTACGTGGATCGCTGTATGTTCTGCACCGACGACAAGCACCCCAACGACCTGCTGGAAAAGGGCCACATCGACTACATCGTCAAAAAGGCTATCTCCCTGGGGGCCGATCCCATCGTTGCCGTGAAGGCCGCCTGCCACAACGCCGCTCGGTACTTCCTGCTGAACAACCGTGGTGCCATTGCCCCCGGCTATTTGGGCGACTTCGTCATCATCGACGACTTCCAACACTTCGAGATCGAGATGGTCTATAAACGTGGCGTCCTCATGTACGACGGTCAGCTGCGGGACTTCCCCGCCCCGGAGATCGACCCCTATCTGGTGAAGCGGGCTCACGACACCTTCCATGTGGCCCACCTGACGGCGGAGGACTTCTCCGACGGCCGCCCCCATGCCGTCATCGGTATGATCCCCGGCGAGATCGTCACTCAGGATGCCGGCTACGCCGACCACGCCGACCCGGAGCAGGACATTCTGAAGATCGCCGTCATCGAGCGGCATAAGAACACCCACCACATCGGCTTGGGCTACATCAAGGGCTACGGCCTGAAGCGTGGCGCCGTAGCCACCTCCATCAGCCACGACAGCCACAACATCATCGTGGTGGGTGCCACCGACGAGGATATGGCCGCCGCCGCCAACCGCATCGTGGAGAACCGTGGCGGCATCACCGTCATGGAGAACGGTCAGGTGCTTGGCGAGGTAACGCTGTCCATCGCCGGCATCATGTCCGACGACAGTCTGGTGATGGTGAACAGCGCTCTGGAGGATGCCAAGGACGAGGCCTTCGGTTTGGGCGTCTCCCGTGGCATCGACCCCTTCATGACCCTGAGCTTCATGGCCCTTCCGGTGATCCCTTCTCTGCGGATCACCACCCGTGGTGTGTTCGATGTCTCCAGTCAGCGTTATATCTGACCTCCTCATCCTCCCCATAGCGTGATCCCCCCCGGAGCCTTCGGCTCCGGGGGGATCACATTTTCCATAGAAAAAAGGGAGGACGCCGCAGCGTCCTCCCTCTTTTCACAGGCTATTCTTACTTCACCGTACCGTCGGCGTTGAACACCGGCAGCGGAGCCAGATACTGGATGTCCTTGCGCTGCTGAGCGTCGCCCTCGGCCAGCACGGCGATGCGGTCCACCACGATGCCGCCGGCCAGCTTCACCAGCTCCTCCATGGCGTGGAGGCTGCCGCCGGTGGAGATCACATCGTCCATCAGCACGATGCGCTTGCCACGGATCATGTCGGCGTCGTCCCGGCCCAGATACAGCTTCTGCACCCCGGCGGTGGTGATGGAGCGATCCTCCACATGGATGGGATCGGGCATATAGGCCTTGGGGCCCTTCCGGGCGATGAAGTACTTCTTGGCGCCGGACTGCCGGGCCATTTCGTGGATCAGGGGGATGCTCTTGGCCTCGGCGGTGAAGAGGTAGTCGTACTCCTCATTCTCCACCAGCTTCAGCAGGTCACGGGCGCAGGCCACCGTCAGCTCCGCATCACCGAAACAGATGAATGCACCGATATACAGATCATCCGCAACCTTGCAGATGGGAAGTTCCCGCTGCAGGCCCGCCACGGTCATGGAATAGGTCATCTTTGAAACTCCAATCCGCCGGGCGCAGCCACGCCCCGGCTGCCGCCTTTGGGCGGACGGCACGCCTTTGTTTTTAAGTACCGCTTGGATGCACTGGCCAAGCCATAGTATATTATATAAGCAATTTGGCAAATGTCAATATCCGTCTGCACTTCTGCTTATGAAAGTTCTCCCCTTTTACCCGGCTCAATTTTTCGCTGCTCTAACATTTTTTCTTGTACTCTCATAATTTTTTAGCTTATTTTTACGTTTTGCACAAAAAACGCCGGTATTTTTCAGTAACCCCCGCCCATCCTTTTCCCCCGGACCCCCTTGCGAGAACCGGAAATTGGTGTTATCATGACCTTAACAGGGTTCATTCTTCCTGTGAAAGTAACGGAACAAGGATTTAGGAGGAACAAATTATGAACGCATATCTGGCCAGCGTTTTGGAAAACGTTCGGACAAAGCACGGCAACGAGCCGGAGTTCGTGCAGACCGTAGAGGAGGTTTTCTCCTCCATCGAGCCGGTCATCGAAAAGCACCCTGAGTATGAGAAGGTAGACCTGCTGGGCCGTATGGTGGAGCCCGAGCGTATGTTCACCTTCCGGGTGGTGTGGTGCGACGACAATGGCCAGTGGCATACCAACCGTGGCTGGCGCTGCCAGTTCAACGGGGCCATCGGCCCCTACAAGGGCGGCCTGCGCTTCCAGAAGAACGTCTACGAGGGCATCATCAAGTTCCTGGGCTTCGAGCAGACCTTCAAGAACAGCCTGACCGGCCTGCCCATCGGCGGCGCCAAGGGTGGCTCCGATTTCGATCCCGCCGGCAAGTCCGACGCCGAGGTCATGCGCTTCTGCCAGAGCTTCATGACGGCTCTGTACCGCTACATCGGGCCGGACGTGGACGTCCCCGCCGGTGACATGGGCGTGGGCGGCCGTGAGATCGGCTACCTGTTCGGCCAGTATCGCCGCCTGAAGGGCGCTTGGGAGAACGGCGTCCTCACCGGCAAGGGCCTCAGCTACGGCGGCTCCCTGATCCGCCCGGAGGCCACCGGCTACGGCGCTGTCTACTATCTGCAGGAGGTCCTCAAGCACGAAGGCGACACCATCGAGGGCAAGCGCATCGCCTTGTCCGGCTACGGCAACGTGGCTTGGGGCATCATGAAGAAGGCCACTGAGCTGGGTGCCAAGGTCACCTATATGTCCGGCCCCGACGGCTATATCCACGATCCCGACGGCATCAACACCGAGGAGAAGCTGAACTTCATTCTGGAGATGCGTGCCAAGGATCCCATGCACTGCAAGCCCTACGCCGACCACTTCGGCTGCGAGTTCGTGGCCGGTGCCAAGCACTGGGGCGCCACGGACGTGGATGTGAATATGCCCTCCGCCATGCAGAACGACGTCCGCATGGATTCCGCCGAAAAGATCGCCGCCTCCGGCGTGAAGTACTACATCGAGGTGGCCAATATGCCCACCACCAACGACGCTCTGAACTTCCTGCGGGCCCAGAAGCATATGATCGTTGCCCCCTCCAAGGCCGTCAATGCCGGCGGCGTGGGCGTCTCCGCTCTGGAGATGGCGCAGAACTCCGAGCGTCTGGTCTGGACCGCCGAAGAGGTGGATGCCCAGCTGCATAAGATGATGAAGACCATCCATCAGGTGTCTGCCGAGGCCGCTGAGGAATACGGTCTGGGCTATGATCTGGTGGCCGGTGCCAATATCGCAGGCTTCAAGAAGGTGGCGGAAGCCATGATGGCGCAGGGCTGCTTCTAAGCCGTCCCTTCCCCCTATTCACCTATAAAAAAACATCCCCGGTACAGCCGGGGATGTTTTTTCTTCGGATGCGGAAACCACCAGCCCTGCCGGCGAAGGTGCTCCCTGAAAGCTTTCTCTTCCATCGACGAGCAGCCAAGTGAGCCGCAAGCAGAAGTCTTGATCGAGGAGTTTATGCAAGCAGTGCCTTAATAGGGGGAATCCGTGTAAACAGAACACAAGTTTCCCGTTTACGGGTCGAAAATCCCAAGGAAATAAAATTCAGTGGTTTCTGATCCGTGTCCCTTGATTGGTTCCGCCAGCAAAATTGCCCATTTCAGGGCAATCGAACTTCCGGAGTAATCGAGAAATATATTTCTTTACAAGAAAAACAGCTGTAAGGTAACTCTGCCTTACAGCTGTTTTATTTTCTCACTTTTTCCCTTTTCCCCACTTACTCATAGGGCGGAATACCAGCGGCCAGACGGCTCCCGCCACCAGCACCAGCAGGAAGTACCGCACGCCGCCGGCCAACCCCTCATGGCCCAATAGCGTCAGCAGCGGAGCCTTCAGGCCGCTCTTGATGGCCAGCAGCAGCGCCATGCCCACAGTCACCTTGATGACCTGCACCCACCAGACGGCCTGCGTCTCGAAGTGAATATACCGCCGGTCCAGCAGCCAAGCCAACGTCATACCCGCCACAGCGCCCAGCATCTTCCATGCATTGCCGATGCCGCTGGCCAGATTCTCCGCATCCATATCCGCCGGAAAGCCGCAGGCCTCCACGAACACCACAAAGACCCCGCTGACCACCAGCATGGCAGCCAGCACATAGCCCATGTATCGGGGCTTTTCCTGCGCCCGCCGCATCAGGGGATACAGTCCCAGCACCAGCGCCGCCGCCAGTACCAACGACACCCCCACGTCCGCCGGGGTATGTACCCCCAGATACATCCGGGAAAAGGCGATGACCAGCGCCAGTGCCGTCAGCCCCAGCCGCACCCACCGGCGTCCGCCCCACCGGGCCATGCCGCCGAAGAGCCCTATGGCGTTCTGGGTATGGCCGCTGGGGAAGGAGTACCCCGTGGCCTCCGCCCGTGCGCTCTCCACAATGGTAAAGTTGGGGTCCCGCACCCACGGCCTCGGCACCCGGCAGATCAGCTTCAGAAACTGGCTCAGCACCGTGCCGCAGAAAGCGATGGTCC
>OBLF01000687.1_pt1 | contig 34393 bp, 33 predicted proteins | sample 1519231 | NCBI WGS metagenome assembly OBLF01 (sample SAMEA2602895, study PRJEB22501) | metagenome | reverse complement strand
CAGGAAAAGAGAAAGCTTGTTTGTTAGGTTCAATGAAAAACTTTGAACAGTTGAGACGAACTTATGTGAAAAAAAGTTCTAATTGTCAACTATTGTTAGAAGTCTCATGACATTCATTAATAGAATTCATTTTTAAAACTTTTTCTATGGAAATGAGAAAAAGTTTTTTTGTTTTGTCTGAAAGGAGGCAGATGGATGAAAAAATGGTTATTTGGTTTTTTAGGAGTCGCTTTAATCGTCTTTTGCAGTGTGTTTGGCTATGTTAGCTACCAAAAACATGAAGGAGATGTGTTTAAGCAAAATATAGAAAAAAAGATGCCCGTAGATCAAATCAATGCACACGCAAAGAGTTATAAGGAGGATGCAACGAACGTCAATAATGATATGTCTTTGGGGCAAATGTTGTCCATACAAAAAGAAGCAATCGAAATGGGCGTCAATAAACAAGTATTTGCACAAATTCAGATTCCTGCACTTGGTTTAGCATTGCCGATTTTTAAAGGGGCAAATCAATACACTTTGAGTCTTGGAGCGGCTACTTATTTTTATGAGGATGCCGAAATGGGCAAAGGAAACTATGTTCTAGCAGGACACAACATGGAAATGCCAGGTGTTTTATTTTCAGATATTCAAAAGTTGTCATTAGGGGAGGTGATGGACTTAGTTAGTAACGATGGCGTCTATCGTTACAAGGTAACGTGTAAATTTATCGTATCTGAGTACTTTAAATTAATTGATGGCGTTCCTGAAGAGAACTCTTTCTTGTCTTTACCAAAGAAAGGAGAGAAACCCTTATTAACGTTGTTTACTTGTGTTTATACGTCACAAGGAAAAGAAAGATACGTGGTACAGGGAGAGCTACAATAACAAGGTTGTAATCAACGCGAGTCGTTGAAATATGAAATGAGGAGAGTAAAAAATGGCAATAAATCGGTATGTAAAAAAAGCTGGAATGCTTGTTGGAATGTTAGGAATCATTGCAGGCTGCTTTCAGGGATATCGAGCATATGCAGAAGATGTCACGCAAAAAACGCCACCAGAGAAGGTCAATATCACGGTTCATAAATTAATGTACGATCAAGGAACGCAATTGAATGTTGATATTGACGGGATCAAAAACGATGGTTATACGCACGATCAATATCCTACAGGTGTAACGAAATACAACAAGGCAGATTATGGTGATGTTGAGTTTACGTTAGGAAATATTACGGATCAAGTATTACCGACTGAAGATTCTGATCTAACCAACGCGAAGGTGGACGAAATCGTTAAAGATGTAGAAGACAAAGGTGCTAATAGCAAATACATTAAAAATGCAACCAACAAAATTACTTCAGCTGTAGATGAAAATGGTGAGATCACTTTTGCGGATCAACCAGCCTATGTCAATTCCAAAGGGAATGTATATGTGGTTTGTGAAAGTAAATCCGCTGCTGGATTAGTCACACAAAAAGCAAAACCAATGGTTGTGATTGCGCCAATGACAGACAATACAGGATCAGGATTTTTAAAAGATATTCACTTATATCCTAAAAATATTGTTTCTAAGTTGAGTTTTGAATTAACGAAATTTGGTGACGATGGCACAGCTCAAAGCAAACAAACACCTTTAAAAGGGGCAAAATTTGAGTTATACAAGGGCGAACCTGGAAAAGGAACAAAATTAGGAGATCTTGTATCGGATGATCAAGGAAAGCTGACTGCGACTGATTTGACGTTAGGAAAATACTATTTTGTGGAAGTTCCTTCAGAAATTGTAGTGGGATCAGATAAAGAACCAACAGCCGATCAATATTTATTAGGCGCAGACGCTCGCAACGATGCGCACAATAAATTAACCTTTGAAATTACGAATGACGGTGTGACAAGCGATTTAAAAGCTTCATACGTAAACTATAAAGCACCAGTGATCGATAAAACAGTAACAAATGGAACAGGACAAGAACATTCTTTCCAAATTGGTGACGCAGTAAATTATCAAGGAACGATTCATATCCCAACAGACATTGCAGGCGGAGCAGACGGTATCACAGTAAACGGCGTGAAAAGCGAAACTTCTCCTTACAGTGTATTTAAGTGGGGGGATACAGCAGGACAAGGACTTTCTTATGTCGCTGCTAAAGCAAATATCAAAGTAACAAATAAAGATGGATCTGTGGTATTAAAAGAAAATACAGATTATAAAATCCAAAATTCAGAAAATGGCTTTGTGATCGATTTTATCGTGAATAATGGCCAAGTAAGTGATACTGTAGCAAGTTTACACGGACAAGATCTTCAAATGACTTATAACATGTATGTAAATGACAGCGCAGCTGTTGCCAATCCATTAACAAATAGCGTGGATTTCGTTTATAACAACAATCCATTTAATCAGGAAGAACACCACGAAAAAACGAAAGCTGACGTTGTGACTTATGGTGCAAAATTCTTAAAAGTCGATAGCGGACTATTTGGAACAGGAATCAAAGCAACACCGCTTGAAGGCGCAGAATTTGCTGCTAAAAACGCAGAAGGAAAATATTATGGTGGATTAGTTGATACGGATAAAGACGGTGTCAAAGAAGCAGTATGGGTAGACGATGTAGCAAATGCAGCGATCCTAAAATCAGATAAAGAAGGTCACTTTGAAATCACTGGTTTAACTGAAGGTAAATATTCACTGGAAGAAACAAAAGCGCCTGAAAACTATCAAAAATTAACGAAAGAGATCTCTTTCAAAGTAGACAAAGATTCATACAAAGAAGAAAACCGAATCACGATCAAAAACAATCAAAAAGCTTCCGTACCAATGACCGGTAGCAACGGTTTTCAAACGTATGTATTAATCTCTTGCTTGTTGCTAGGAGCAGGGGTACTTTCTGCAGTTGTTTACTTTAAGAAGAAAGCCTAGAAGGATCAAAACCAATGATTATCAGGAAGCCTAAGAAAAAGCGAATCATGGGTAAATGGATCATTGCTTTCTGGTTACTTTCAGCTGTAGGTGTCTTACTTTTGATGCCTGCTGAAGCGAGCGTGGCGAAATACCAACAAAATCAGCAGATTGCCGCAATCGATCGAACAGGAACGGCAGCAGAAACGGATTCTTCTTTGGATGTTGCTAAGATTGAGTTAGGCGATCCTGTTGGTATTCTTACAATTCCAAGTATTTCTTTAAAACTACCAATTTATGACGGAACGTCCGACAAAATTTTAGAAAATGGTGTAGGTATTACGGAAGGAACTGGTGATATTACAGGAGGAAACGGTAAAAATCCTTTAATCGCAGGTCATAGTGGACTTTATAAAGATAATCTTTTTGATGATTTACCTTCAGTAAAAAAGGGAGAAAAGTTTTATATCAAAGTTGATGGTGAGCAGCACGCTTATCAAATCGATCGGATTGAGGAAGTGCAAAAAGACGAACTACAAAGAAACTTTGTCACTTACTTAGAACCAAATCCCAATGAAGATCGAGTAACGCTAATGACATGTACGCCTAAGGGGATCAACACACACCGTTTTCTAGTGTATGGGAAGCGAGTAACCTTTACAAAATCAGAATTAAAAGATGAAGAAAATAAGAAACAAAAATTATCTTGGAAATGGCTTTTAGGAAGTACTGTTTTTCTTTCAGTCATGATCATTGGTTCGCTATTTGTTTATAAAAAGAAAAAATAAAGGAGGGTAACCAACATGAGAAATAGAAAATGGCTATTTGTTTGTGCAGCCGCTCTTTTTTCTTTCACTGCCTACACACAGTTGACGTTTGCAGACAGACAAGAAAGCACGGATAGCACAGAACAAACAATCCAAACGTCAGATAGCAGCACGATTCAAAGCAGCGATGAAACCGTCGATTCGTCAACAGTTGATTCTTCAGAAGAACCTAAAATTGCTGAAGACGATCAAATAGTCAAACAGACCATTCACGTTCAAAAAATTATTTCTTCCGAACAATTAGACAACCAGGGGCAAAAGCTTGAAAAACAAGAAGGAGTAAATGGCGCGAAGTTTTCTGTTTATGATGTATCGGACATTTTACAAAAGATGGATGTTAAGGATCTCACTACTGACCAAATTGAATCCCAATTAAAAGATCGAGTGAAAAAACTATCCAGTGATCAACTGAAGCTAATTTCTAATGGAGAAACAAAGACAATTGATCAACAAACAGGTGTCTTTGAATTCTCGGTAGAAGTACAGGCAAATCAGAAACAAGCTTATTATATTGTCAATGAATCAAGTCCTGAAAACATTTCTAATAGCGAGGATATTTTGCTATTAACACCTGTTTCTGATAAAAATGGTGAATTCTTAAAGGATGTGTGGATTTATCCTAAATCAGAAGCTTCGCAACCTAAAGAAGAAGTAAAAAAAATCGTATCTACTGGCGTAAAGAAAAACTTCTTTGAGAATTGTTGGGATTTTGTTACTCACTTGTTTTCTAGAGATTAAGGAAGAAATAAGATGAAACTGATCAAATTATTATTATTCAATCTTTCTTGTTTAACCGCAGTCTTTTTGTACTGCGGTTTATTATTTTCTCAACTATCTATTTTGCCAAGCTACCAACTATACCTAATGAGGATTTTAAACATACCAGCTGTTTCCATGCCGCTAGATATTATGGAAAAGCTCATTAGGAATCCATTATTTACTACGATCAATTTGATCGTTATTGTCGGAATTTCACTAGTCATTTATAAAAAAGAGGGGATGAAGGGATGAATTTTAAACACTCGTGGACAAGACGGTTAAAATATGTTTTTCCCATAATGATGATGTTAGGTACATTGTTTGGGTTAAAAACAGCCAATGTCTTTGCTGAAAAAGTTATTGTCGATCCGTCAAATCCAATACAGAACGTAAAGAATAATTTTATTATTCCAAAAGATGTTCCTAATGCAAAAACAAATATTACTGTAAACGGAGCGTCAAAAGTTTACAAATATCATGTTGATGCCAACAAAGGTGGTTTTACAGACGACTACGTAGGATTAGTGGAGGGAAACAAAAATATACGCTATCCTTCTTTCCAAAAGGAATACGGTGAAACAAACCTTGTTTTAGAAGGCGTAACAACCAACACCAAAGTCAATATTGACTTTGGAAAAATCGGTACGTATAACGGGAAAAAAGTCAATATCAAGCTAGTTTTATCTAATATTCACTTATACTCGGATACGTTGCCGTGGAATCTACTAGATAATAACTATACAAAAACTCATTTTCGAGACGATGGCTATAAAAATACGAATGGTGCAATGAGTAAATCTAAAAAAAGAACAGTACTTTGGATCTCAGACAATCTTTTCTCAGGAATTGTTTACCATTCAACACAAATGAATGTGCAGCTAGTAGCCACATATGAGGACGGTAGCCCCGTTCAATTTTCAGGAGATACATTTATCAGTTTTAACTCTTTGAACCCTGCAGGAGGAAAAAGCACGGATCTTAAAGGAGAATATACCCACTATGACAAAATGAATACAACAGATTGGTATGTCAGAAAAGATACGGTTCTTTCAGAATTTAAATCTTTCTACAACAATCTGAACGTGGTAGGTGGCCACCCAGGAGGAAGCTCTAAGCTGACACAAGCGGATAATGATTTCAATAATTTGCATGATAAATTAGGAGATCCGAAGTTTGGTCAAGGTACTGTGTCCTTTAAAATATCTGAAGCAAATCCGACGTTTGTGATTGGTTCTTCTAATGTTCAAACCTGGTTTACTTTATCTTCTGCGACAATCTTTAGTGTTGTTCCTGATCAACCTGAAAAAACAGGGGTTGATAAAAATGGAAATAACGTGAACGATAAAATGTTGCAAGTAGGAGACACGATTCAATATCGAATCAAACAGAAGGTGAATCGATTAGGAGTGGATTTACTAGCGGTTTACGATCGATTTGAGTTAATCGATAATTTACCAAAAGAAGTAAATTACGTCGATGCACACGTTGAAAGTGGTACAAATAAAAAATTCGATGTATCTGGCGAAGTGACCTATGACAAAACAAAACACCAGGTAAAATATGCAGCGAAAGCTGATACACTAAAAAATCGAATGAAGTATAACGGCGAAACTTACGAATTAGTGATCAATGTAAAAGTCAATGAATTGGCCAATCAAAATAGTGTAGCCAAAAATCAGGGAACGTCGATCATTAATAAAGTAGAAAAGGATACAAATATCATTACCGTTTATTTCCCTAAAATTCCAGTGAAAGAAGTACAACAAAATGGAAAAGATGTAAACGGACGAAATGACGGTAAGAAGGGTACGCCGACAGCTCCTTTAAACGCAGGATCTGAAGTACAATATCTAGTCACACAAAAATGGCACACAAAAGGCGTAGACGCTGCGTCAGATCACTACAAACAATTTAGTATTCAAGATCCAATTGAAGCTCGTTTGACATATAAAGACGGTTCTGCGCAAGTAATAGATAAGAGTAAAGGAAAAGATATTACTTCTGAAGGCACACTAACCTATGATAGCAATTCAAGAACGCTGAAGTGGGAAGCTTCCGCTGACTTCTTAAGTAACAATCTTTTAGATGGACGAGAAATTCAGCTGATATTTACAGCTAAAACTCCATTACAATCAGAAAAAAATATTGATAACCAAGCCGTAGTAGCAGTAGATAATGTTTCTAATAAAACAAATGTTGTGACAATTGGGGTTGATCCTAACTTGCCACAGGTCATTGTTCCTAAAACAGGTTCTACACATTTAGTAACGATTTCAGCGGTCAGCTTACTATTACTTGTGTTAGCAACTTTTAGTTATGCGGTTCTGAGATACATTTAAAATAAAAAAACGAAAGAATGAATAAAATGAAAAAGTTAATAATAGTAGTTACTTCCTTGATTGCCATGATTGTTATTTTAGTCGGATGTAGTAATGAAAAAAATAAACAAACTAATCAAGATAATGGCGTATTGAAATCAGGAACTATGTGGAAAGAAGAAGTAGGTGGTCTTGTTTATAATTTGAAAATTATAGACGAGACTACCTGGGAATACTCTGAGAGTGTATGGCATCCAGATCCTGTACAAATAACAGTCAAGAGGCAAAAAGACTATAAAGGTTTAGAAAGATACAAAATAGTAGATTCAGCTGGTGTTAGGGAATTTATAAACAAATCTGATTCTTTATTTATTGTTGTTCCCTATGAGAAGAATGGCGTAAAAAAAATAATTTTTCTTGGATCTAGCAAGGATGAAAAGCGAACGAAAGAGAAATTGATTCACGATGGATCACAATCCAATAAATATAAGTTACAAAAGACTAGCGAGTGATTGCTAGTCTTTTTATTTGTCCTGAAGGAGGAATCACAGTGGCAAAAGCTAAAACGCCATTTGAAAAAGCCGCGTCTAAAATCTTAGAACGCCGCGGTGTATCTGAAACACAGTGGAAACAAGAAGTCCTTGAAAAAGCACAATTTGACCTATTACGGGGAAAAGACAAGGACTTAGAAGGATATATCTATCAACGTGAACGTGAAAAGCTTGTTTTCGATGAAATTATTAAACACTAAAAGGAGCGAACAATTTTATGTTTGAATCAATTACAATGAATTTTTTAACACAACCGAAAGTAGTAGCTGCGGTTGATATTTTTAGAGCATTACAAACTGCCGCAACTAGTTTAAAAAACAATCTGATGATTTTTGCTGCTGCTGCGGCCGTTGCTTCCATTGTTATTGGGGGTCTTTTCTTCCTATTTGGACGAAGAGGAGCTGAAAATGGGAAGATGCACGTAGGCTATGTATTGATGGGGGTAGGAGTTATTTTAGCAGCAGCTTCTATTGTGGTTTCGTTATTTGGATTGTTTGGACAAACACCTCAAGGATTATAAGAAAGTAAAAAAGTAGGAGTAAGAAGTAGTCGATACTTTTTACTCCTTTTTTATGAAAGGAGAATACTCATGTACTTTACGATTGCAGGCAATACCAAAACAGATAAAGAGTTAATAAAAAAAGCAACGAAGGAAGTAGGAAAGCGTACTTCTTTTTTACCGAAAACAATTAAATATTCTGTCATTGAAACGGAAGAACAGCTACATGTGTTAGGGAAAGTACTGGAACACGAAAGTCGATCTTCTGTTAAGTTGACTCTCACGTTACATGACACAGAAGGAAAAATAGAGAAAGCTGGTACAGAATACGTTTTTGGCCCACTGGATTATCAAATTTCAGAAGGTTTCTATCCTACATTGATGGATTTAATCCGCCTTGATGTGTTTAAAGAAACGGATGAAACTATGAGTGTGGAAGAGTCTTATCGAAACGAAAAACTTTTACAAGTTTTAGAAGAAGAGTTAGAGAGCGACCAAAGAAAAGTGAATCAAGGGAGTGAAGTCGAAGTAAATGAAGAAGTACCATGGGAACGACCAATATTTCCAAAGAAGGAGTCAAAAGAAAAAGAGACAGTCTATGTTGACGAACAAGCTGATATTCCGACTCAGAAATCGATATTTGAGGAAGAGAACGATGTGATGGGTCAATTGGAGGTAGATCCCTTTGAAGAAACAATGGAGGATGAAGAGACGGCCGAAGTAGAAGTTGATCCAGTTGAAGCTAATGAAGAGTCAACATGGACTGAAGGGGATTCTCAGGAATATATTGAACCACTTATCAGTGAAGAAGTAGAAAAAAACGAAATAGAGATACAAAAGGCAACTGTATTTGATTATATTTTGGATCAATATCCGCCAGAGCATGAATGGATGAAAGAAAAAAACAAATTATTTTTAAATGAGCTTTATTCGAAATATCAATTACCCCAAACCTATCAAGCATTTTTAGAGAGTAAAGAAGAATTAACCTCACAGGGTAAAGGCACACTTTTAGAACAGTTAGAGTCTGTCCAATCAACAAATTGGCATGAGCTTGCACAAGAAGATTTATTAGCCACCTTTGAAGAACGTCAACAAGAAACAGATCAAGAAATTAATGAGTATGCGACGGAACAGTCGTCTAATTGGGAGAAAGCAAAAGAGGAACTAAATAAAGAAGAACAGCGAGTGATTGAAGAAGAAGTACAAAAAATTAAAGAGCGATACGAAAAGAAACGCGACAATGCGTATTCCTTGTGTGTAGCAAAGATCAATAATTTTACTCAGACGAATCAAGAAGCGTTATCGAAAGAAAAAGAAAACTTGTTAAAAGAACGTATTAAAGAACGAAAAGAAGAATTTTACCGAGGTTTGCGTACAGATAAGCTAAAGATTAGCAAAGAATTAAATGAACAACTGAATAAGCTATATCAAACAACGACTGAAGTTCTTATGGAAAAACACGAACAGATCCAGCAAGAATTACAAGTACAAATTCCAAAATGGAAAAAAGAGTATGAAATTCAACAACAAGAATTGAAAGAACAAGAAGAAAAACAACGGCAAAAAGAAAAAGAGCGCGAACAATTAGAACTAAAAAAACGTGAACAGGATCTTGCGGAACAACAAATGGCAATAGAAAAACAACGGTTAAACCAAGAAAAGGAAAAAGAAGCAGCTGCTCGTAAGGAACGTCAAGAACAAATGGATACATTGCGACAAGCTCAGTTAAATTATCTAGCACAACCTCAACCAACGCCTTCAGTAGCTGCTGTTCAAACCCTAATGAACAACCAAACAAATCTAACTCCTTCACCACAGCGTTCCTTTAACGGATGGATGGTGGGATGTATTGCAAGTTTAAGCTTGCTTCTAGGTGGAGGGACAGTATTTGCTTTTAATCATATCAATCAATCTTCACAGGCTGATTCTGTAGCCACAACGGCGTCAATCAAGGAAGAAGCCCAAGAACAAGCAAGAAAAGAGTATGAACAACAATTGGAAGAATTATTGAATCGTACCAATCAGTCAACAACAGAGTCAAGTATGGAAAATAGCAAAGAGAGTGATCCTAGTAAGGCTAAAGAAGGATCAAGCGATTCAACTGTACAATCAAACACTTCCGAAAGTTCAGAATCAAATGAGGTGAAATAATGCGTGTTAGAGAAACAACGAGACGAAAAGACAAACGATTCAATTTAGAAAAGAATAGGTATCTTTCTCATTTCTATCGCTATACTCCTTCAGGAGAAGAGCTACCAGAAAAACATGACAAACGTATTTCTCAAAAGATTTTTTATAGTGGATTAGCTTATCTTCCTTTAAACTATGTTGTTACAAGAATACCAGAAGCATTTCATCGATTTGAGATTATTCCAGGAAGTTTACAAGGAGTGAATATTTTTCAGTTACAAGAAATGCCGCAGTTATTCCATTTTGATTCAACTGGTTTTTGGAATCCTTTGACCCCAACAACAAGTTTAGGCACACGTTTAGTTGTTTCTACGATTTGTGTTGTTCCAGCTATACTTATGGGATTGAAAATGGACATGTGGTTTCGTCCTCTAGCAGATGGGCAAAAAGGAGATAACCGATTAAAAACGTTAAAGGAAATCCAACAAATTTATCCGCAAATACCAGAATCAAAGGGAGGTTTTCCTGGTTATGGCGGAATACCAATTACTCATTATAAAAAGTACTGGTATATTCAGACGGATACAGTAAATACTTGTATTGTTGGTACTTCCCGTTCAGGGAAAGGACAGATAGAAGTTTTAGCAACCATTGACAATTTGTCTCGTGCAGAAAGACAAAGTTCAATGGTTGTTAATGATCCAAAAACAGAATTATATGTTGCTAGTAAAGAGGAACTAGAAGCTAGAGGGTATGATGTGTATGCATTTAATATCACCGATCCACTGCAATCAATGAGTGATAATCCATTGGCACTCATCGTGAAATACTGGAAGCGAGGAGACATAGATACTGCAACGCAGTTAACCAATACTTTTACGAATACGATTTATTATGATGCCAATGCTTCAGACAACAAATACTTTAACGAAAATGCGCAGAAAGCTGTAAATGCGCTTATTTTTGCGTTGTTAGAACAAGCCGATCAAACAGGGGATTACTCCAAATTAACACCCAATAATCTTGTTGAGCTTCTTTCTGAAATTGGCGGTTTTAATTATCAAGATCCTGAGAATGATTACAAACAACTCAATGCCTTAGATGAATTCATGAATCAGTTACCACCTGGAAACATAGCAAAAAAACAATATGGGGCAACAAAAATTGGTTCTGATAAAGCAAAAGGGAATATTTTATCGACGGCAATCACAGGATTGAATCCATTTACCCTAACGAAAATTGCGAAAATGACTTCTCAATCAACCATTGATTATAAGTCCATTGGTTTTCCGAAGTATTTGGATCTCAAACTACACGAGAGTCTGTTAAATCAGCGAATTGTTGTAGAGTTTTATCATCAAGGGAAAAAATTTCATGAGGAACGTGTCAAAGTAGGTTATAGAGGTTTTTGTGAAATCAACTTTGATTGTCATTTAGAGCAGGGAGATCATGTTTGCTTAAAATACGATCATCAAGGAAAAGAATATGTTGCTTGGTATGAGTTTTCTCAAAGAGTATTGAAAGACGAAGAGGGAAATATCGTTTATCGAAAAAAACGAGGAGAAACCCATTTACCAGAATTAGAAAAAGAAGCTGTTCTAACATTAGATGAGGATAAAAGTAACTTATTAGTAGAGTCTATTCGGATGCACTATACCGATAAACCAATGGCTATTTTTATGCTCACACCTGATTATGATCCATCTAACCATATCATTGTTAGTATTTTTCTTAGTCAGTTGTATAAAGAATTATCTACGCAATGTGTTAAGACTAAAGGAGATAAATGTCACCGTAGGATTCATTTTATTTTAGATGAATTTGGGAATATGCCACCAATGGATAATATGGAAGGAATCATGACAGTCACAGCTGGTAGAAACATGTTGTGGGATTTGTTTATCCAATCCTATCAGCAACTTTATGCGAAGTATGGGGAACAAAACGCAGCGATTATCAAAGAAAATTGTCAGACACATATTTATATTATGTCGACAGACGATAATACCATAGAAGAATTTTCCAAAAAAGTGGGGAATAAGACGGTTGAACAAGAGAACAGTACCATCAATTCATTAGGTATGAATACTCATATCAATCGCAATGTTGATTCAGATCGCATCTTAACTCCTGAAAGAATTTCTACTTTTTTAGAAGGTGAAACGATTGTACTCGCTCCTTTAAAACGACAAGATTTGAAAGGTCAAAAAATACGGCCGTATCCTATTTTTAATCATGGGGAAACAAATCTTCCTTATGCTTATCAATATATTGAAGATTTCAATCCATCGTGGGATATCAATGATATAGACATACATTGTACACATGCGGACTTGGATCTTAAGGCTTTACAAATTGATTACGATTATTTTCTACCTGATATCTATGCACGTCGACTTTATCACAATATGCACGATCAAATAGAAGAGGAAGCTAAAGAAAACATTTTTATTAAAATCGTTCAATCTTTAGACAACTCAACGGCACAAAAGTTACTTATTCAATTTTATGAAGAGAAGCAAATAGATCGTTTGCAAGAATACCTTGAAAAATTGCATCAAAATGAAGAAATTACAGAGGTTATAAGGAAACGACTTTTGCTAGAAGCTGAAAAGGCGGTGAAAGAATGATCATTGGAGGAATATTTTCCGGCATTGCCGACTGGTGGTCAGGCTTATTTGGGGATGGGGATGCAGATCCCAAAACCGTAACGAAAGTCTTACAAGATTATGGTAATTATCTGCAGTATCAAGATGTATTCAGTTGGATTTGTAATACTTTTTTATGGGGTTTGATTAAAGGGTTATATAATCTCAATACTTTACTAGAAAAAACAATTTATCAAAGCTTTGATTTAAAAGACTTATTGAACGCTGCTGGTGTTAATGAACTGTTTCAAAGTTTGATTAGTAAGGTATTGGCTCTTTTTTGTGTCGTCACATTAATTTATTTAGGCTTAAAATTTTTTATGAGTAAACATCCACCAAAAATCAAAAATATCTTGGTTAATCTATTTATGGCCATGATTTTGATTTTTGGTGGTAGTTCTTTAATCGATGAAGGGCTAAATATTAGTAAAAACTTTTACGGAGACGTGACTGCAGCAAATAAAGCAGATAAAACTGGATCACCTGCTTTTCAAATTATTCAAAATAATGTGATCGATGTGAGTACGCTACTAGAAACTGATCCGAATAAAGTAGAATCCCTACCAACAGATAAAAGAAATGCTCTCACGGCGAAAAACTTTAAGACAGCAAATATTAATTCAGTGATTATTCCTAAGGAAGCCGCTAAGATGGCGGATGAAGATAAGAGTGGTCTATCAGATATACAAAAGGATCGGCTAAGAGCGTTACAATACCGACTGGAACTGGATGATAATGGAAAAGAAATCCCTGTAGAGATTAGTGATGAGGGGTTAGCAAAATATGTGTATACTTCAGGCTATCGCCGATACATTAGTAGTCCAGGGATTATTTTAGCTGGTGAATCTTCTTTGTCGGTTGCCTATTTATTTATCTTGTTTACGATTGTAACTTGCATTATTGAGCTGGTATTTAAAAAATTCTATTTAGTAATTGCCGCGTCAACGGACTTTGAGACAGGACAACGGATGAAAAGTGCTATAGAAGATATTTCTCAATCCTTCTTGTTATTGGCGTTTACGATTTTAGAATTACGAATCTATACATTAATGCTGTCAGGTATCGGTGATTTGCACGCAGCAGGCAAGATCAACGGATTTTTGTATGTTGTCGCTTTAATTGTACTAACCATTGCGCTATTCAAAGGATCTCAATCTGTTACGAAGATTTTCGGTGTTGATACAAGTCTGAAAAACGGCAGCAATTCTCTTCTTAGCATGTTTGCCTTAGGAAATATTGCGAAAAATGTGGGTAGCGGAGCTAAAAACCTTGCAAGTGCTGGTAAGAGTGGTTTAAGCAATTTAAATGATATTCGTAAAAATGGATTTGGCAATCGAAAAGATGTTACCCCTGATAACGGGGAAGAACAATCAGACGATAAAGCTACAACTGTACCTAATAGTAAGAAAACAGTTTCCGAAATGTTCGGGAAAGCGAAAAATGGTGTTTCTAAAGCCGCAGAAGGTCTTGGTTACGTCAATGAACGTGGGTTAAAAGGAACAGCTGAAGATCTTACAGAAAAAGCCAAAGACACCTTAGAAGAGAAATTAGATGGCACGAGAGCCAAAGAATTGGCTGAAGCTGTGAAGAATCCATCCGAAACACTAGAAAAACAAAAAGAAAAAGCTTCAGAAGTCAAAGAAGGACTAAAAGATGCGTATGGTGAAGGACAAGTCAATGCAGCAGTAAAAGCTAATACAACAACCGAAAAAGAAAATCAAGAAGGTGCAGCGATTCCTTCAGCCAAAGATCACCAAGATGAGTTGGATTCTAACGAAAATTCAGAAGAAGGACAAAATGGTCAATTACCAAAAACAGATCCAGAACAATATCGTTATAAATCTAACATTAATTCTGAAAATGAAAAGCGCATTTCAGATTTACCAAAACGAAATCAAGAAGTACAAACGGATGATGATTCCATCGATCTGCCAAATGATAATGGAGTCGAAGTTGGAACTGAAAAATCAACGAGAATTGGTTTACCTAAGGCACAAAATTTACCAATGAAAGATAGTCGTTTGAATCAATTCAAGGAGAATGATCAAAGTTTTGTTCATCAATCAACTGCAGGTACTGTTCAAATGAAACCAAGTCGTTTGCCTGAAAATGGAAATCTGACAACTGTTTCTTACAATTTATCTGAAAGTGGGGAGACAGGGAATGCGTCCGTTCAAAATGTTGTGACAAGAGAAGCTGCACCAGAACCTATTCAAAAAGTTCACACAGGTTACAAACCAGCAAATGTGGCATTTACTGCACCAACAAAAATAAATGTGACAAGAGAAACTAAAAACAGGAACAATGAATTGAAAGAACAACTATTGAGGGATATCAAACCATAAAAGGCCTACAAGTTAGGCCTTTTTTCTATGTATGAAAAGGAGAAATCATTTATGGATAAATATATTAACATGAAAAATCCTCCAAGATTTAGTGGGGAATGGAAGTTTTTTGCCTTTTTCTTTTTGGATCTATTAACGCTTGGTGGTTGCTTTTTTTGGGCGAAAATAGTCAATAACCTTGTCCATTTACCACTCTTTTTTGCACTCTTGAATTATGGCTTATGGATTGCGATAGCTTTAGTGATTGTTTGGCGACCCTATAATAACCCAGGTCAACGACAAATTTTTGCGATTATCGAGTCTATTTTTTTTACGGACCAGAACCATTATCATGCGTTAGATCCTAACCGAAATTATCATGGTACGTATAAGGAGGATGAATAAATGCGAGTCAAAGGACAAAATTCAGTTGATAAGAAATCCATTTTTCAGTTTGGAAAACCAGAAGAACGATCTATCTTGGATTTATTTCCTTATAAATCCTGTACAGAAGAGGGAGTCTTAGTTACTAAAGAAGATCATTTTCAACGTTATTATCGTGTAGTTTCTACAGACGTGGAAGGATTAAATGAACAAGAGAAACTAGAACGAATGAATCAGTTGACCACCGTCATGCGTACGTATGTGCCAACAATTAAGTTAGTTAGTTTGACCACAGAGACGGATTTAACGGAACAAATTGTACAAAAGCGGCAGTTATTAGATAAGAATCGTATGGAACAATCCTTAGGAAGAAATCTACAGCGATTAAGAAAATATGAAAAGAAATTAGTAGAGGAAATCCAGGAATTGAAACGAGCAGAACAAGAACGTCCTGACTTAAGCTTCTTTTTCATCATTGAAGGAAAGACAATCAAGGATTTACAAACCAGAAACCGTCAATTAATGCGATCCAGTGGCATTTTAGGGTTAAAACCGCTCTACAAAAAAGAATTGATCAAGATTCTTTATCGAATGAACAATATGAATGATGAGTAGGAATGGAGAAGAGAGAATGAAATATCCGTTGATATGTTTAGAAAAAGATGTTCCGAAGGAAGAGACCACTAGAAAATTTCCTCACACTTTAAGCCTGGGTAAGTTGGGAAAAGGGCAATCTTTTAACCAAGTAAAGAATCAAATAAGAAGAGGTGACTGTACATGTTAGAAGCGATTAAAACAGCTTTTTCACCACAAAATGATCAAAAAGTACTTGATCCATTAAAGCAACTAGGAAATCGGGAAATAGAAATTTTAAAATCCAAAGGGTATGATTTAGATTTTTTAAAACAAGTGATGCCACAAGGTGGATTAAATTTCGATGAAGAGTATGTGACCTATGGAAATGGTTATTCACGGTGTGTGACAGTTTATCACTACACAAAAAATCCTACTCTTTTTTGGTTGGCCAATCTCATGAACAATCCTCATACAGTGGCCACACTAGATGTTAGCACAGATGAAAAGCAAAAAGTGATTGATCAAATCAACCGCGCATTAGATGAATTAAATGATCGATCAGATAATGAACGAAAAGCGACTGACCGAAATAAAAGTGCGGAAGAATACCTGGAACTAGCGGAATATGCCCGAAAATTGACTTCTAATGGGGAAATTTCTAAACAAGTCAAAGTGAGAGTACATGTTTACGGAAACACGATTCAAGAAGTAGATGAACGAGCGCAGGAACTGATCGAAAATCTCAAAGGAATGGATTATCGTGCGGTGACTTATCTGCATAAAACCAAACGAGATTGGCAATCGATGTTTACCATGTTCGATGAACAAGCTGAATGGTTCGGAAATATCAAAGGGCAATCACTACCATCGTTAAACATTGGCGGAGGTTTCCCGTTCCACCACCAAACGCTAAAAGATCCAGGAGGTACACAATATGGGGAAACCATGACAGGCGGCCCATTTGTCTGGAATGCGACGTATAAAAATAGTGTACGGTTGTCTACTAATACCTTGCTTCTAGGAATGATGGGAGCTGGTAAATCGACCGTTCTTAAAATGATCGCGGAAGCCCATTTAGCTGCAGGAGACTTTATTTGGGGCTTTGAAAAGGGAAAAGACTTTATTCCTTTCTTAAAGGAATATAACGGCATTATGGTGCGTTTAGACGGATCTGACGGGATGATCAATCCTTTAGAGATATTTGCCACACGGACGTATGATGAAGCATCCAGTTTATACGACGATGGATCAGTCAAAGATTTGAAGATCAATGAAGCAGCGTCCTATCAAACGCACTTAGACAAAGTGGTCTATCAGGTACAGTTAGTGAGTCCTCAGCTAAAAGGAACGATGAAAGCAGAATTTAAGACCTACTTAAATCGTTTTTATGAAGAGTATGGAACAGTACCACGCGGCTTTACTTCCTCAAATTCGCGTTCAAATACTGATACGCAAGTCACAGGTAAAGATCCAGAAGCTTATCCGACGTTCAAAGAATTTTTAGAATTTTTAGGACAACTGGAATTACCAGGTGCTTCCCAAGAGAAAAAGAATCGAAAAGAAGAAATGGAATCCATCGTAGAATCCTTATGTGAGACGTATGGCATGATTTTTGATGGTCATAGTACGATTCGACACCTTGACCAACAACAGTTGGTCTTTTTTGACATTGACTCTATTACAGGCTTAGATCGAGGGGTACAACAATGTCAAATGTACATGGCGATGACGTTGATTTGGAATCAGGCATTGATTCAAGGAAGAAGACAACGACGTTTAATTAAAGAAAAACAAATGGAAGAACAAGACTTCAAACGCTTCTTGGCGATGATTGATGAGTGCCATAATGCGATTAATCCAGATTTTATTGAAACGGTAAATTATGTCACAAACTTTCAACGAGAAATGCGTAAAGTAGAAGCAATGACTGTTTTAGCTACACAATCCCCACAAGAAATGGTGCCAGAAAATATGTCTTCTGATAACTTCTCGAAATTGAAGAAAGTCTTTGAATTTTCTTCTACGAAGATCTTTATGCGTATGGATGAATCTATTTTACGTCATATAGAAGGATTAGTTGGTAAATCAATGACAAACTCAGAATTAGAATCCATTCCTCAACAAAATCAAGGAGACGCTGTGATCAATTTTGGCTCAAAAGAAACTATTCGTGTTCATTTTAGTCCGAACAAACGTCAATTAAAATTGTTTGATGGAGGAAAATAATGGAAAACCAAAATGAAAGTTTAATCAAGCAGTATGTTAAGCGTCGTGCAAAGCGACGCTTATTTTTGTGGTTGTTTGGTACTTCTGCAGGTTTGATTACTATTTTGATCACTGTGTTCGTGACCCTTTTTCTAATACTTGCGGCGGGTTCGATTGATAATTCTGATTCAGATTCAAGTAGTGGTGGCGAAGCTTTTACAGGAGAATATTCGGAAGGATTACCCATTTATAAAGAAATCAAAGGAAGAGGCCCTTTTTCTGATGAGATTGCGCAATATGCTGTAGGTGCAGCAGTGAAGTATAAATTATTACCAAGTGTGATCCTTTCGCAATACGGTTATGAATCAGCGTTTGGTACGTCGGCGTCTGCAAGAAATGATCTCAATTATTTTGGGATTACTTGGTTCGATGGCTGTTTATTTCCAAAAGGAACTGCGCGTGGAATTGGTGGCATTGAAGGTGGCTGGTACATGAAGTTTCCCAACTCAAAAGCTGCCTTCTCCTATTACGGCTTTATGGTAGCCACACAATCCAATTTTAATGCTTGTGTAGGAAATAAAAGCCCTGGCGCAAGCTTATTGATCTTAGGACGAGGCGGTTATGCCGCTGCAGGAATTACGGAAGATAGTCCGTATTATACAGGGTGTATGTCAATTATCACTTCTAATAAATTAACCGAATATGATGAATTCGCGATGAAACATTGGGGTGAAGGTGGTAATGATAATGGCACAATTACTGGTGAATGGACGAATCCATTCCCTGGCAGCAGTTTAGATAAAAGTACCTTTAGCGGTGGTCAATTATTTGGAACAAATCCAGGCGGTGAATTCCGTCCGAATGGCTTCCATGATGGATTAGATTTTGGTTCAGTTGATCATCCAGGAAGTGAAATTCACGCGGTGCATGGAGGAAAAGTCTTGTACGTTGGCAATCCTGGTATTTCAGGTTTAGGTGCTTGTGTGATCGTGATTAATTACGACGGGTTGAATATGGTATATCAAGAATTTGCGAATAGTACAGGAAATTCTCGTGTGAAGGTTGGAGATCAGGTGAAAGTTGGTCAAGTAATCGGGATCCGAGATACAGCACACTTGCATTTAGGTTTCACTCGAATGGATTGGCGTCAAGCACAAGGACACGCATTCACAGATGATGGTACATGGATTGATCCATTACCATTTTTGAATAGCAGCAAAAAATAGATCAGGAGAAAAAATATGGAAAATAAAACTTTAAAAATCGTCTTAACAGCTGCAATTAGCGTTAGTTTAATCGGCAATATCGCGTTGTTTTGGCAGCTGAAAGAAGAACTAGAGACAAATACCTTTAAAATTGAAGAAGTGGCTAAAAACGCGTCTGAGAAGCTCAAAAAAAATTCCTCTGAGGCACAGGCGAAGATCGACAAGTTAAATCAAACCATCAATGAGAAAAACCAAGAAATCGATCAGCTGAAGCAACAAGATGGCACAAAAGCAAAAGAGGAAGTAACTGAAGCACAAAGAAAGACGGCAGAAGAGTTCGGTCAATTGGCCATTGATAAATCATTAAGCAGAAATGAATTAACGGAAAAACTAAAAGATGTCGCAACCCAAGAAGTGATCGACAAATTAAGTCCTGCAGACGATAATCACCAACATGATGATTACGGAAGTTACTCTTTTACATTAGGTGACGTGCAAACTTACGCTCAAACAAGCAGTGTAAAAGAGGAACAAAACTTTGTGGTATTTGTTGATTATACAATCGGCAATCCTCAATTCAAAGATGTCAAACCACAAAAAATAAAAGGTGGATTAACTGTCACTGAAAAACAAATAGATGGTCAATGGAAAGTCACAGACTTTAGTTATTTCACTCGTTAGGAGGAAGAAAATGAGTAAGAAAAAAGGAGCAAGACAACGTTTTAAAAAACGGAAAAGTTATCTTAGATGGTTGGGAATCTTTACGATTCTCGGCTTTTTGATTCTTGCTAGTCCGATTTATACGCATAAGAAGGTAAACATACCAGATGAGGTAAGCACGAACGCTTTTTTAAACACGAAAGAACTGACAATGGTATCAAAAGAAAAAGGAGCGAATCAGCAATTAGTTTTTGAATTTGCGATTGACGATGAGGATCAAGGCTTATTAAAAGAACTGGCTAATCTTGATTATCACGTAGAAGTAAAGACAGCTAAAGGTGATTATCAAGCAATAAAAGCCAAAGTGATCAAGGTGTCTGATGATTATTTTGTAGTCAAATTAGCACATGTACCAGAAGAATATATCGCCATGCGTTTAACCATTGTTCCTGAAAAAAATGATCCAAAAGTGGATATGCAAGAACCACAAGATCTGATTTATTACGTTCACGAAGATAAGGTTAAGGATCAAGTGAAAGATGATAATTATGAACAACATGCGATCAATTACAAAGTGAAAGGATACAAGAAAGAACAAAAAGCAGCACAAAAACAGATTGAATCCTTGCAAGCAACCATTGATTTGAATGAAGAATTAGTGAATAAACTAAAAGACCAATTGCCTTATCAAGTCGCAGATGATCAGGAAAATACTGAAAATAAGATTAATGGTTACCAGCAAGAAATTGAAACATCAAAAGCGCAAATGAAAAATCAAGAAGAGATCATTCAAAAACTTCAAGAAAAAATTGATCGTATTAGACAAGAAAATATTTAGAAGAACAGGTGGAGTGTAAGAAATGAAGCGAGCGAATTTGGTCGGCAAAGATACTTTCGCTGAGCAGAAAGTATTGATTAAAGCCTATCTTAAAGTTGTAAAAGCCAAAGAAATAAGTCAAGAAGTGAAGCTATCTAACACGACAATATCTGAGTTGAAGAATGGTAGAAAGAATTTAGATACCTTAAAATTCAGATCATTTGAAGCTTTGTATTTAGCTGCTAAAAAATACTTTACAGCTGATAGCAAATAAAAACACAGGAGGATTTTATGTGAAAAAAGTATATTAAAAATGTTTATGGATCAGCTATATCACCTTAGGTATAGCTGCTTTTTTATTTAGTTTAGCTGTTATCGTCGGTACAATTTTTCTTTGGTTTACCAATGAAGATTTATCATTTAATTGGTTCATGAGTCTACTATCGTTTATTATGTTGATCTTTTTATGTTTAGAAATACGCGAATTCATGCCTTCTCATTGGCAAGATAAGAGGAAAGAGTTTAGGGAAGAAATCGAAATGAAATCGTACGACTGGATTGAACACACCTGGTTTCCTCTGAAAAGAAACAGCAAACGAAAGGAATTTTGGGTGCTGCAATTATGGCCAATAGGAAAACTTTTTAGTTACATGGCTTCACTTATGGTTACTTTAATCGGTTATTTGGTGGTGGTCTATGGGGTGGCCTATTACTTGTTAAGTGAGCCAAAACAGATTGCGGCGTCAATTATATTCACGGTAGTAATAACATTAATGTGTGTCATGTGCTTTTCTATTTTTAGTTACTTACTCGTTCAATTTGTCAGGAAAAATTGAACAATGAGTAATCTTTTCAAAAGTTTATTGGACTTACTTATCTTAGGCAGTATGTTAACGACTCTAGCAGATTGGTCCGAGCAATCTGGAAGAACGGTAGAGGGGATAAAGAACTTCTTAACGACGATCGATCAATTTATAAATCGATATATGTATTTGTTTGAAGTAGGATTTATTCTCGCTTTGTTTGGTTATGTATTCATGAAACTTATTAAAAGATCAATCGAAAAAGAAATGGTGATTGATCTAATTCCGAAGCTGAGTGGCTATGAGTATTACGTTGATTTTGGAAAGTATGAGGAGCTGATCCATACGGATGTTGTTCATACGAGTATTCAAGAAGCGACCGTTAAGGGCATCAGATCTATTTTAAAAGATGGCCAGGAAATGAAAGCAATAGACCGAAGAAAAGAGGTCTACAATTTTTATGAAGTCGAAGCAAGCCTACGATATGGCATTGGGAAATTATGGTTAGATGGGAGTAAAAATTCAACAAAATAAACCATATGTTTTCAGGAAAAGTGGTGATTTATAGCTGGCATGGAGTTAAAAATCTTAAAGAAGGAGCAGGTATTCAAAGTGAAAGAACGTCATAATCAGTTACTATGTAGTAAAACGGGTACGATGAACATTGAATACCGAACAGAATATTTAGAATTAACGAATCAAACTGATTTTTTGTTGATTCGAAAGCAACAAGAGCAAGAAAAATTAATGGCTACTTATAGCCAATTGATTGATGAATGGGAACAATTCAAGGAATCTAAAACATAAAATTCCATTTAAACACCTTATTTTTTAAAGAGCATAAGGAAACGTGGGAACACTTTTTAAAAAAAGTGTTCCAATAGGCTGTGCCTATTACGTTTCTCAAAAATAAATGTGGGAACAAAATATTTAAAAATAGGATAGTGAAAGGATAGTGAAGGATAGTAAAAGGAGGGTAGTAGGATAGCAAAAAGGATAGGCTCCTTTTCGCTATCCTTTTTAAATTGGAGGAATTAATATGGAAGTAAGAATAAGAAATGTGGATGAGAAAATCGTAAGAGAAATTGATCGAAGATGTGACGAACTAAGTAACCGTACGGGTAATAAATGGAGTCGTAACGATTATTTAAAATTACTAATAGAAAATGATTTTGATCGTCCTTTGATGGAATATAAAAAAGAAAAGTTTGATCAGTTATTAGAAAAGTTTTCAGAAATTCAAAGCTATAACACAAAGATATTAGAAGAATATGTTAGCCAAAACAATCGTATTTTAGAAATCTTGATCGAGCAAAATAGAGGAAGTGAACTTTGATATGGCAAAGGTTATAGACAAACACATTTACTTTCACCAAACACATATCGATGTGTTGGATGAGATTATTTCTACTCATGCAGAAGTTAAAAACTATAGTGAAGCCGTTCGGTTTCTATGTATGAATTATGATCCAGAAATGGAGAAAAAAGTAAATTCCAATCAAGCAAAGTTGAATGGAATGAGTAAAGAAATTTCTATTTTAACCCAAATGGTTTCAGAGTTTGCAGATCTTCATTTGAAAGATACAGGAATACTAATTGGTACAAATTCAACGGTTTACCAAGAAGCAAAAGAACGTGTGGAAGGAAAAATTAAATCTAATCAAACCAAAAAATATTCCCCTCAGTTGAAGAAACCTGTGAATGAATCTGTTTATGCCAGAGTAGATCCATTTGATCCAACGAAGATTCTAAAAAGATAAAAGTAGAAGGGGAACATGATGAATAAATCGCCTGCAGTCATTCTCACTTGTCAATTTACCTTGCCCAATAAAAAATCTTTTTCAACATACATTGATTATATGACAAGAGAAAAAGCGCTGGAAGAAATGGAACGACGTACGCCTGAAGAAGAACAGGAACTGCAACGAATCAAGAATGCTTTAGAGGATTTTTATATTCCTGAAGGAGAAACTTTTTCGGAGAGTAAGACGGATAAAGAATTCAGCGAAACGTCGAATGAAGCTCAATCTTTGATGGGAAATGGAATCAACTTTGACAAGTTAGAGGAACAAGATTTTACCAAATATCTTTCTTATATGACCCGTCACTATGCGTTAGAACAAAAGAAAGAACTGACGCAAAGTGAACAAAAAGAATACCAACGCTTGAACCAAGCAATAAAAAAATATCAAACAGAGCCACACAAAAAAGCTTCAGGAAACCTTCCTGGAGTTTTTTCTATGGCTTCAGACGAAGTGAAAGGAAGTGATCTGAAGGAGATTAAGCAAATCTTCCAAAGAGGACAACAAAAAGGCTCAATCATTTATCAAGATGTTGTCTCTCATGATAATTCGTATCTTGAAAAAATAGGATTGTACGATCCCAAAACAGATACTTTAGATGAAGAAGGATTAAAAGCAGCTGGAAGAAAAATGATGGAGACATTATTCGAGAAAGAGCAACTGAACGAAACAGGCTACTGGATGGCAACGATTCACCGTAATACCAAACATATCCATATTCATTTTGCAGTTGTTGAAAAAGAAAATACGCGTAAACCTTACACGGAGGTTGAAAATGGTGTGAGTTATATCGTACCGAAAGGTAAGAGAAGACAAGCAACATTAGACGCAATGAAGACCAATTATGTACATGAGTTAGAACGTTTTTCTTATGAAAAGGATCGAATGATTGGTATGGAGAAACGAAATTTATTGACGCGGAAAAGTGATTTGCGTAACACCTTAACAAAAGTGGTAAAAGAGCCAGCGCGTTACGATCGACACGCAATGAACTTATTAAATGAAGTATATAAAACCCTACCTGACAAACGTTCAGAATGGAATTACGGGGATGAAAAACGAACCAAACTTTCACCATACACAAGAGAGAAACTCGATGAGTTAACCAAATATGTTTTAACAAAAGAACCTGAATATCAAGAATATATACAGATTTCAAAAGCATTGAAAGAAGAAGCAAAAAGTCTTTATGGGGAAAGCAAAAGAGAATCAAAGGATGCAGAAAAAAACGCCCTCTTTGATTTAAAAAAGCGCACAGGAAATGCCATCCTAACAGAACTGAAGAGACAAGATAGTCAAATAAAACCATTAATAGAAGGTGTCGATCAGATGCAATCTATTTACAATGAACGATCCTTCCGAACACTTAAACAGTTGCCAACAAATGAATACAAGTATAGTTACGAAGAATTCATGAAGCGAAGGAAACAATTCCAACAAAGAGTTGTCACGCAACGGAGTTTGCGTCAATTAAATCGAACGATTAATGCCCATGAAGAAAAATACCACGCAAGTAAAGCATACGAAGAGCAACAACGAAGAATTCAAATGGAACAAGAAAGACAGTAGGAGGAATAGCAATGAAACAATATTTAGATCAATGGAAAGTTATAGAAGGATCATTAAGAGAAGAACGAATCGAACAACTTCCCGATTGTTTAGAAAAAGAGCATTTGTTTCAGATAAGAGAAATGTTGAGAAACGAACAGTTTGATCCAAATCAATTTTTAGTCGTTGAGTACCCAGCTACTGGTGTGTACTGTTGTAATCATGTGAAGGGTGAAAAATATTTTATCATTCAAGAATATGAAGGCAAGTTAGCGCCTTATTATACTACTTGGGAAATGAATGAAGAGGGGATCAATAACTTCCCGTGTAAAAGCATTGAAGAGTCTATTTCACTCACAGAATGTTAGTTGTTAAGTGAATAAAAGAAGTAAAAGAGTCCTGAACGTAATTGTCCAGGACTCTTTTTTTCAATGAATTGTTTTCCGCCAATTCAATGAGTGGTGCGATTTCCGACTACATTATATCAAAAGAAAGAGAAGGGAGGAAGAAGAAATGGCTTATTCAACTATTGGAGTTGTTGTTGAAAAAAGCAGAGACAATCTCGTTTTTGTGACAGAAATTCAAACAGGTAGATCTTTTGTCGTCACAGACAAAGCGGCAAAAGCTTATCGAAGTGGCGATATTTTAGCGTTAAATCTGATTACAAAAACGTTCGTTGATGCAGTAGAAAATTATCCATTTGTTTAGGAGGAAACGGACATGGCAGAAGAAAAAGAACCACTAGACAATAGTCGTTTGGGAAAATCCAAAAGAAAATTAGCACGATTTCAAAATGAATTAAACGAACAAATTGAGAAGATGTTTGAACACCAGAGAAAGACAAACGGTCAGCCAATGAACGATAAGAGAAATGGGCATTCTTGGTTTAGGCAACAAGAACGTTTAGAAAACAAAGTGCATAGTCTGAGAGAAGAGATCAAGCAACAAGAAAAACAGTTAGAAAAACTTGAAAGACAAGAAGAGCTAAAGGAAATGGGCTATAACAAGTACGGCGGCCTGGATATGACAATCGAAAATATTCCAAGAATCAAAGAAGAAATCGAACGCTTTGAAAAAGGTGAATCGACTTTTTCAGCCGCTACGATCCGAAAATACCAACGAAAATTGGAAACATTAGAACAGCTGAAAGAAAAATCAGAGAAAGGAAAAGAAAATATTCTTCCTGAAGTACAAGCGATCATTGACAGCGGACGAGTGACGCAATGGAAAAAGAATCCAACTATCTATTTTCTGAAAGGCTATCGAAAAGTCGCTTTAGAACTCAATGAAAACGGCGAATTTGAAGCGTCAAAAAAATACCAAGCCACGTCGGAAGAAGAAAAGGCAGCTGTTCGTGAATTACTTGAAGAGGCTAGACCAATTGATTCTGTGAAAGAGAAAGAAATCGATCATTTCTATCGAGTAGAATTCAACGAAAATGATCCAGAAAAAGGATTGAAAAGTTATGGTGGGGAGATCGTAACATTCGAATTGATTGATCAACTCAAAACGTTGGATAACCAATACGCCGCAGAAGCAGGTTATTATAAATTCTATTTTGAAGAAGTGAAGAACGGAGAAGTAGTCGATCAGATCCGAATGGATCTAGGGGATGGCGTCAACAGTAATCAACCCATCTATTTAGAGTTAGCAAAATTGTGCGAACAAGTACCTGAGAAGGAACAAAAACAATCGGTCAAAAATGAACCTGTTTCGAAAGAAGAAATGCAGTCGAAAGAAACAAAAACAAAACAAAAGGGCTATCAAAAACGAACGGCAGAAGAGATTAAACAAGAAGTTAAATCCCTTTCACAACAGGCACTGGATGCGGTGAAAAAGCATACCCATTCTCCTGAAGACGTCAAAGAACTTTTGAACTTTATGTCTCGTTTTCCAGAACGATCCTTTAGAAATCAATTATTGATTGAGGAACAATTTCCAGGTGCAACGGCTTGTTTAGGTCGTGCCGCGTTGAAAAAAGAAGGAATCTATATCAAAAAAGGGGAACAAGGGAACAAGATCTTTGTCAGAAAAACGGTCAAAGGATTTTATGAGAAAGGACGTGGCTTTGTTCGAGAAACAGAAGCTACACCAGAAGATAAAAAACGAATCGAAAGTGGTCAAATCGAAGTGATCAAAAAACCTTACTACACGATTGAAAAAGTGTTTGATATCACACAAACACAATTGAAGCCTGAAGACTATCCGAAAATCTTCCCGAACCGCGTCTTTGATTTTCAATTGGATAAAACAGGGCAGACAGAACTTCAAGTTGGGATTCAAGCGGTAGCCAAAAATATTGGAATTCAAATTCGAGATATGACAGAAAGTGAAGTCTATCAAAGAGAATTAGGACAAGCACGTGGGGCGTACGTTCGTAACGAATTTACTGGCGAAGAAGAAATCGTCATGAATACTCGAAATACTCCTACGCAGCATTTAGCCACAAGTATTCACGAATTAGCCCATGCTAGAATGCACAAATTTTCAGAATTAGATACCGCAACTAAAGAACTACAGGCAGAAATGACCTCCTATATTGTGTGCAAGCATTTTGGGATGGACACCTCGGAGAAAGCTATTCCTTATATTGCGACATGGACGAAGAATGGTCAGACGTTGGATGATAAGGAAGCTGCGGAACGTGGGAAAATCATGAATGATGTCAGTCGTGTCGCAAATGAATTCATTCAAACCATTTCTAATGAAATCAATCAATACAGAGAAAGAGAACCAGAGATCCAGCCAGCAGAAGTGAAGCAGGAGCATAAAAATACTTTAGAAACGCCAGAGAATAAGAATATTGTGCCCGTTGGTTCACTTTGGATCGACAAGAAAGACGGGAAAGTAATGGAAGAAGATACGGGTCGAACGTTACATTTGAAGGATGCGGCGTTTATTGAAGATCCGCAGCATAATCAAGTGATTTTAAAAGGAAAAAGTTATGGAAAAGAGATCCAAACGGCGTTACCTTCAGAAGAATTTGCGCTAGGAAATCCATTCCGATTTTCACTTGAAACAGTGTCAGAAGTGGCCAAACGAAAAAATGAAATCTATTATGAACAACAATTGTCACAAAAAGAACGTGTATAAAACAAGTAAAAAAGACTATCTGAAAAACGGATAGTCTTTTTTCTTTTGGGAGGTTTGAAAATGACCGAGAAAAAAATGAGTCTTATTGATCGATGTAAACAGATCGATATAGTGGATTTTGCTCGAAACAATGGAATGGCTGTAGTCAATAAAGGACGAGACTATCGCTTAGAAGACCATGATTCATTTGTTTTTGATCGAAGAAAACAACGTTTTTATTGGAACAGTCAAAATATTAGTGGCGACATTATTGAATTAGCTAAACTTTTTTTCATAGACAAAGAGATTCAAGACTCTAAGCAACAATTTAAAGCAGCCACAGATTTTATTCTAAAGAATGAAGACAAAACAGAACGAGTAGAAAATCTTCATTTTGAGACAGAAAAGTACAAAGATCACCCCGTTGATTATCAACCACTTACAGAAAAAGGAAGGAATTATCTGAAGGAAGAACGAAAATTGCCAGAGTGGCTGATTGATTATGCAGAAAAAGAAGGATTGATTACTGAACTAAAGCCAAAACATGAACGGCAAAATTTCTTAGTTCGAGACAATCGTTTAGATCATGCGGTTGCCTTTTTATGGAAAGATCCACAGACAAAAGAGACAGTAGGGGCGAGTTATCAAGGAACGCTCATTGATTATGAACGTTTTGGTGAGAGAGGCACATATAAGCATATAGATAAAAATTCGACAGCGAATCATGGCTTTAACCTAAAGATCGGTGACCCTAAACAGTTAAAATTTTTTGAGAGTAGTATTGATTTACTTAGCTATGCTGCACTGAATCGTAATCAGTTAAACGATACGTGGTTAGTCTCTATGGAAGGGTTAAAACACCATGTGATCAGTCATTATTTTGGTGAGGCAGTATCTGAATTGAGAAAGAAACAAGCCTTTCCTCAATCCATCGAGATTTGTGTGGATAATGACCGTGCAGGACATATTTTCTACGAAAAAGAACAATTAATGGGCGCAGTTGATCCATTTACGAATCAGAAAGTACGTTGTGAACGAGGAATCGCTAATGATTGGCAAGTGCCAAAAGAATACAAAGTCATTTATGAAGAAGTTGCAAAAGAAATGAAAGTTGAACCTGAAGCAATTATGGCCATACACAAGACAGAAAACAATATGCAATTAACGAACCAATTGGTTTCCGCTCACAAAGTAAATGCGTCTTTTGGTCAGCAGCTTTCTGTTAACGATTCAATAGAAGCTATTAATTTGAAAGATATTTGTAGAGAAGTCGCAAAAGAATTAAAAGCTTGTGAACGCGTGGATGGTACGTACGATTTTGATCGTTTTTATCAAGAAAAAGGGGATATTAATGCTCAGATTCTTTTCTCTTATAAAGCAGAACAATACTACAAAGGCTATAAAAATCATGAACATGAATTTGTACCTGAAGTAAAAAAGGACTGGAACGATCAATTGAAGCATGAGATCCAGCAACAAGAAATCAGAAAGCAAAAACGTGCGATGTTGTTTCAACAAGGCAGACAACACGAAAGGGAGTGAAACCGTCACTATGAAAACCGTCATTTTAGCAGAAAAACCGTCACAAGCGAAGGCTTATGCCGATAGCTTTTCTAAAACTACCCGAAAAGACGGGTATTTTGAGATCCAAGATCGATTGTTTTCGGGAGAAACTGTGATCACGTATGGTTTTGGTCATTTAGTTGAGTTAGATTCGCCCGATATGTACGATGAAAAATGGAAACAATGGTCATTAGAGCATTTGCCTATTTTTCCCCATCAATACCACTATCATGTTCCTAAAGATAAGAAAAAGCAGTTTAGTGTCGTCAAACGACAACTACAGTCAGCTGATACGATTGTAATCGCGACTGATAGCGATCGTGAAGGGGAGCTGATTGCCTGGTCAATCATTCAACAAGCAGGCGCCGATCAAGGGAAAACCTTTAAAAGACTTTGGATCAACTCCTTAGAAAAAGAAGCCATTTATCAGGGATTCCAACAGTTACGAGATGCAGAAGAGACCTACCCAAAATTTGAAGAAGCACAAGCACGCCAGATCGCCGATTGGTTAATCGGCATGAACGGTAGCCCACTGTATAGTTTACTCTTGCAGCAAAAAGGCATACCAGGAAGCTTTTCCTTAGGTAGAGTCCAAACTCCAACGCTTTACATGATTTATCAGTTGCAGGAAAAGATTAGAAACTTCCAAAAAGAACCATATTTTGAAGGGAAAGCCCAAGTAACCGCTCAAAATGGCGCATTTGATGCGAAGCTTGATCCGAATGAAACCCAAGCGACGCAAGAAGCATTTGAAGCCTATTTAAAAGAAAAGGGGGTTCAAGTAGGAAAACAGCCAGGCATGATTCGCCAAGTTGAAACCGAGAAAAAAAGCGCGGCAAGTCCACGTCTTTTTTCTCTATCCAGCCTTCAGTCTAAAATGAATCAGCTCATGAAAGCTAGTGCCAAAGATACTTTGGAAGCCATGCAAGGGTTGTATGAAGGGAAATATCTAAGCTATCCACGAACAGATACCCCTTATATTACAGAAGGGGAGTATGCGTATCTGTTGGATCACTTAGACGAATACAAACACTTTTTAAAGGCCGAAGCCATTCCTACTCCTATTTATACACCGAATAGTCGATATGTGAATAATAAGAAAGTCCAGGAACATTACGCGATCATTCCTACAAAAACGGTCATGACGACAGCGGCTTTTGAACAATTAAGTCCACTGCAGCAGGCTATTTATGAACAAGTGTTAAAAACAACGGTGGCGATGTTTGCGGAAAAATATACCTATGAAGAAACAACGATCTTGACGCAAGTTCAGCAGCTTCAGTTAAAAGCAATCGGAAAAGTGCCGGTAGATCTAGGTTGGAAGAAGTTATTTGGAAAAGAGAGCGACGGAAAAGAGAAGGAAGAAGAGCCGCTACTTCCTAAAGTGACAAAAGGAGAAATGGTGACGGTAGATCTACAAGTCCTTGAAAAAGAAACCAAGCCACCACAACCTTATACCGAAGGTACGTTGATCACTGCGATGAAAACAGCTGGGAAAACCGTGGATAGTGAAGAAGCGCAATCCATATTGAAAGAAGTAGAAGGAATCGGTACAGAAGCGACACGGGCAAATATTATTGAAATCTTGAAACAAAAGGAATATATCAAGGTAGAGAAAAATAAGCTCGTGGTGACGAATAAAGGGATTTTGCTTTGCCAAGCCGTGGAAAAAGAGCCGCTGCTTACGAGCGCCGAAATGACCGCCAAATGGGAAAGCTACTTATTAAAGATTGGAGAACGAAAAGGAACACAAACCACTTTTCTAGCTAATATCCAAAAATTTGTCTCTCACTTATTGGAAGTCGTACCAGGGCAAATCCAATCCACTGATTTTGGATCGACGTTACAAGAAGTGAAAGCAGCCAGTGAAAAGCAAGAAGCCGCGCGTCATTTAGGAATTTGTCCAAAATGCCAGGAACAAGAAGTCATACTTTATCAAAAGGTGGCAGCATGTACGTCTGAAGTCTGTGATTTTAAATTATGGACAACGATTGCCAAAAAGAAACTCACAGCGACACAGCTGAAGGAGATTATTCAAAATAGCCGAACAAGCCAACCAGTGAAAGGGTTAAAAGGTCAGAAGGGTTCGTTTGAAGCAACGATTGTTTTAAAAGAAGACTTCACTACAGGCTTTGAATTTTCTGAAAAGAAAAAAACGAACTTCAAGAAAAGAACACGACGCACTACAAAATAATGGAGGGTTAATCTTATGCGTAATACAACACACAAACAACAAGAAATCGAAAATCAAAAAGCCAAAATTCGTTCAGAACAGGAAAAAATGCGTGCCAGCAAACGAAGACTGCAGCAATTAAAGAACCAGCAGCGGATTCAAAAAGAAATTGAATTAGATCGATAGACATTAACCTTGTTACAAGTACACTATCATGATATATTTAATGTAGTGTATTTGTAACAAAAGGGGGGAAGTAAATGCAAGAGAAACTGAAAGAATTGTTGGCTATTCGCGATGGAAATTTATCTATGAAGGAAGCCAGAAAATTAGGAATCGCAGCAACCACTGTACAAAGATTGGTGAATCAAGGAAAATTGATCAAAGTTGATCGTGGTTATTATGTAGAGAATGGTCATGGAATAGATGATTTATTTTGGCTTCAGCAACGATTTTCCAGGGGAATCTTCTCTCATGAAACGACTTTAGATATTTACCAGCTTTCTACGAATATGCCGAAATTCATTCACTTAACTTTTCCCCATGGCTATAACGTTGATCGTTCAATTACAAAAGAGCAGCAGTTACAATTTCATTTCGTGAAGAAAGAAGTTTATGAACTAGGAAAAGTAGAGGGAACTTCCTTTCAAGGAAATCCTATTACTATGTATGATAAAGAGCGTACACTTTGTGATATTTGGAATCCGAGATATGAAATTGAATATGAAATGAAATTAGAAGCATTAAAAGAGTACATGGAAGACCCATTGAGAGATCCAAGTAAATTAAGAGATTACATGACAAAACTACATGTAGAAAAAGAAATGAAATACCACATGCAAAGCTTATATTGATGGAGGAAAAAGATGACACCGACACAATTTGCAGCAAAAACAAGAAATTTAGCAAAGAGTACAGGATTAAATGCACAGTTAGTGCAACGGCATTTTATGATGGATCGTCTAATTGAACAAATTTCTGAATCAAAGTACAAAAATGACTTCATTTTGAAAGGCGGCTTTTTATTAGGATCAAAATATGGAATCGATAGAAGGACAACAATTGATATCGATACGACATTTAGAAATAGCAAATTAACTGAAGAAAAATTGAAGAGCATTTTTAATGATTTAACTAGAAAACCCACAAAAGAAGGCATTGTTTTCTCTATTCAAGGAATGAAGGAAACAAGAGAAGCCGATTTTTATCCTGGATTTCAAATTAAATTGGTGGCTAATTTAGAGAAAGTACGTGTACCGTTTAAAATGGACGTGACAACAGGAGATTCTATTTATCCTGAAGTAGATACACACTATCACCAATTAATGTTTGAAGATAAAAAAGTGGAGATTCCAGCTTATCCAGCAGAACAAATTATTGCAGAAAAGCTAAGTGCTACGTTCAGCTTTGGCACAGATAATTCGAGAGCAAAAGATTACTACGACTTATTTACCATTCCGAAACTAGAAAATATTGATACGAAAGAGTTATACAAAAGTGTTCGAAATACATTTACAAAACGTGGAGATACAAAGCCTTTATCCTTTTATTATGAAAGAGAAATGGATAAGATCAGGGGAAACGACTATTTGGAAAAGCAGTGGGAAAAATATCGCTCAGTTAACACGTTTGCGAATTCCATTTCATTTGCAGATACAGTCAACGAAATTGATCACCTAATGAAAAGTGTGATCAAAATTGAAAATCAAGAAAGAAAAAGGCAGTTTAAAAGATCACAACAAATGAATCAAGAAATGGAGAGATAAAGATGATTAATAATGTAACTTTAGTAGGACGGTTAACCAAAGATCCAGATTTACGTTATACCGCAAGTGGCACAGCAGTGGCCACTTTTACCTTAGCCGTTAATCGTAATTTCACGAATCAAAACGGCAATCGAGAAGCCGATTTTGTCAACTCTGTGATTTGGCGCAAACCAGCAGAAACGATGGCGACATTAGCTAAAAAAGGCAGCTTGATTGGCGTTGTCGGACGGATTCAAACCCGAACCTACGATAACCAACAAGGACAACGTGTGTATGTGACAGAAGTTGTAGCTGATAACTTTCAACTATTAGAAAGTAAAGCAACGACAGAGAGCCGTGCGCACGCTGATCAATCGTCCAGCAGTCCAAGCCCTACCACCTTTGAACAACGGGATGTAGCTACGCCTAACAACAATGGATTGAACGCTTCACAAAATCCATTTGGCGGACAATCAATCGATATTAGTGATGATGATTTACCATTCTGATTGTAAAAGATCAATAAAGTTGTTATAATGGATACGAAAAGAGGAGTTGCGCTAACAACCCCCCTAACAGCACCGTTTAAGACGGTGACCAGCTTAATATTATTTTTGAAAAATAATCGTCGACCGGCTAAAGCTGACGGTTATTTTTTTTGATTGTTGTTTACAACTGCTAAGATTCCAAAAATGATTGTTGCGATCAAAGAACCGAAACTAATCATTAATCCTAGCGCCGTTTCAACAGGCAAAAGGCTTCTCCTTTCTGTAAGATTTTGGAAGTACGCACATACGCACCACCTCACTTTCAATCGGATAGCCACCGTCACAAACTTTACTGTCTTGATCATTATAGCATATCTAAAATCGAATAAAAATTCTCAATTTTAGCTGTTTTTGCTAT
>OBLF01000670.1_pt1 | contig 35063 bp, 50 predicted proteins | sample 1519231 | NCBI WGS metagenome assembly OBLF01 (sample SAMEA2602895, study PRJEB22501) | metagenome | reverse complement strand
GAGCGGCGTTTTGTTCCGGCGCTGGCCGTGATGATGTGAGCGGCGTTTTGTTCCGATGAGCTGGTGATGCTCTTAAATTGTTGACTAAATCAAAATTGCAAAATTGATTTGTACAAAGCGGAACAAATGTGTAATTATCATGGCTCAAATGTTCCGGTGAAAGAGCGTGGTACACAATGACTGTTCGACAGGGGAAGTTAGTTCTTAAAAAGCGGCCACTCTATCAAGCTAACGTACTGACTCAAGCAAGAGATGGTCTGTCACGCGATCAGCGCAGGCTTTTCTATCTGATGCTTGATTCTATTTCGACGCAGGGTTGGCCTGAAAATGGTGTTTTCAAAATAGATCATCTTTTCTATTCGCAGGTCTTTAAACTCAGTGAGAAAGAAGCACGCGAAGATATTCGTCGGGCAATGGCTGATTTCAAAGGTAAGGAAGTGACCTTGTATGAGTCATGGGAAGGTGGGGTATCAGTCATGCGTGAAATGAGCTGGACTACTTCCAGATGGACTTCTGAGGAACGGGGAATTTATCAAATCAAAATTAACCCTGACTTGCGAGAGTTCATGGAACCATTTGCTCATGACCTGCCCTTTACTATGTACCGTTTAGAACAGGTATCGCGCGTTCCTTCAAAATACTCGATGAAGCTACTGGAGGCGCTATCCCAATTTAAAACCACAGGTTTTTTTGCGATACGTTTAGAGGATCTAAGGGTACGCTGGGAGTTACCGGCTTCATATGAGAAATGGTCGTTACTGAAAGCGCGAGTGCTTGATCCAGCGCTCGCTGATGTAAGAAAGATAGAAGAATTTAGAAGCGTAACGATGATGGAAAAAAGAGAGGGAACTGGCAAGAATGGAAAGGTAACAGGGGTATCGTTCTCGTTTACTATCGACAAATAAAAAAGGCCGCTTAGCGGCCTTTTTTGTTGCATAGCATCTTTATCAAAACCGAAACGGCAAGGTAGGCGAGTGCCATATAGAAGTATTTTGTAACGCCGCTCGTCTGGTAGAAAACTACGGCCATAAGCACCGATGAAACGATCAATAAAGTGCTGACCTTATTTAAAAGGTGGAGTGCGAGAGAGAGGAATGGGCTAGCTACAATCATTACCACCTCTACAAAGAACATAGCTACCTTCTTCGCTAGATTCTTTTTTGTGACGCTGTTCTGAGCCATTGTAGTTGTGTTCGCATTGCCAGGGAAACTGACGATGTTATTCATTTTCCTCTCCTGCTGCAAAAATTGTTGTTAAACATAGTAAATCAAAATTTAAAGATTGACGCAAGATAATTGTTCACGTTTAATGAAATAGTCTCTTCAAAAAGTAAATAAAAATGAAAACGTTTATAACGGCAATGATAGGTTGCCTTTTTATAGGCCAATCTGCGCACGCCTCAATGTCTGATCCAAACGAAATTCATGAGCTGGTAAAACAATGTGCACCAGGCATTAATGCAGACAGTAAGGTTGTAGTAGGAATAGTAAAAACTGAATCTGCGGGTAATCCTTTCTCGATTGGGATAAACACAAAAGGAGTAAAACTTAAAAGACAGCCTAAAAATATAATTGAAGCAATTGAAGTTGCCACATGGTTAGCAAAAAACCGCTTTAACTTCGACGCGGGAATAGCTCAAATTAATAGTGTGAACATCAATAAACTGTTAATTGGAGATTTAGATTTTCGCATGCGAAAAGTTTTTGATCCTTGTGAGAATCTTGGGTTAGCGGAGACAATTTTTAACTCCTGCTATGCCATGACAGGCTCAACTGTTGGAGCTTTGAGCTGTTACAACACTGGAAATGCAAAAAGAGGGATCAAAAACGGGTATGTTGCTAAAGTTTTGGCTAATATCCCTGAGCTGGTTGATGTCTCTGGTGAAGCTGTCAAGCCAAAGGTTCGGAAGCGAGTCCAGAGGGATGAAACCAGCCAGGGTGAATCATTAAAAATTTCTACTGCTGATGCTGAAAATAAAAAAGCAGATGAAGAAGAAAATAAAAGTGATTCAGAAGGCGATGCTTTTGCAACTAATGGTGTGGATGATGTTTTTGGTAAATAGAGGCTTGAGAGATAATATCATTAATGCAATAATGATTATCGTGTCAGGAAACATTATATCTATTTCTGTTGGGTGCAAAGCAAAGAATGTTGTCACTTTAACGGGGATGATTGAATGACACCTTACGGAATGCAATTAAAAGACGCTGAAGAAATTATAGATAGAAATTCCATTCTTAATGTTTTGGCTGAACAGCAAGACAATGGAGAATGGGCTTTCTTTATAACTTTTCAAAACAAAGCATCTAATTCTACTGATACCGTTTATATAGAGCGTCAACGACAAGGGATGAGAACATGGGCAGATCCCCGCAAAATGTTCGATTTCATGTCTGATACTTTTGGTATCAGGGAAGGTACATTTAAAACTAAACCTAAGAGATAAGTAGCTATGTTAATTAAATCTAAAATTCAAAATATCAAGTACACCGCTATGGCGTTCGCACTTTCTAGTGCGCCACATTTCGCTTTTGCAGTGAACAAATCAGACGCTGGGATTAACAGCGTAAATACCTGGCTGGGAACTATCATCCCTATCATTCTAGGAGCGGCGTTACTGGTGCTGGGAGCGCTCTATGCTATGGGCTTCGTGGGTAAAGAGATGTTCAAACAAGTCGGTGGAGGATTAATCTTCGGCGGCGCTGGCTCATGGCTGGTTTCTCTCTTCTTCTAATGGGTCTTTATGTCACCATATGACTTATACAAAGGGGCGACTCGCGCCCCTGAATCATTAGGTATTCCTCGCAACGCTTGTTTATATATATTTACTGTCTCAGCAGCGCTTGCGATGATGTTCTACAAACCATTATTTCTTATCTCAATACCGATATATTGGAAGTGTTTGAATCTATATCGTGAAGATAAGGATAATTTTTCTATTGTGGGGTTATGGATAAAAACAACGTGGATTCATAAGTTCCTGTGTGGCGATGATGCCGAATATCTTTGCGACGATTACACTGAAAAGGAAAACTGGAAATGAAAAAGGGGCTGTTTTCATTCAGAAAAGACCACGCATCAACCAAATTTCTTCCTTTTTCATATCATCTAACAGATAACATTGTTAGTTTAAAAGGGTATGAATATACCACCTTAATTCAGGTTGGTGGGAAGTCCTATCAAACTAAGGATGCCAGTGAAATATATAGATGGATCGAAAACCTGAATACAATGTCACGAACCGTGGCTAATGAACATGTAGAGTTTTACTCATATATCATTCGCAGAGATATGATGAAGTATCCTGATGGAGAGTATGATAACTACTTTGCAAAAAATCTTAACGCTAAATATCAAAAAGAGTTTGAAGATACAGATACTAATCCTTTAAAGGTAAATGAGCTGTATTTGGCTATCGTCTATAAGCCTTTTGGTAACTCTGTATTGTCCGGCATAAAGAAAAAAACATTCACTTCTTATGATGCTGTCAAAATGTTTCAGAACGACTGTATCAAAGAATTAGAAACGATAACCGAAAAAATGCTAACGGCTCTTGGTGACTATGATCCTAGATTGTTGGGGACGTATTCGCAAAAATTACCAGGCATTGACCGGGAAATTGTGTTTTCAGAACCAATGGAGGTGATGTCATTTATTTTAAATGGCAGGAAAGAAAGGGTTCCTTTGACTTCTAAGCGGTTCGCGGCATCGCTGCCTTCAACGCAGATCAAGTTCAGCAAACATGGTGAGTTTGGTATTCGTCGTTACAACGGTGAGGCGGAAATTGTTGGTATGCTGGATATTGCTGACTATGAAAAGCATACGTTCCCAGGCCAGTTAGACTACCTGCTTGAAAGTGATTTCTCTTTTGTGATCGCAAATTCCTTCGGCTATATCAGTGACCGGGCAGCAGAAGGTTTCTTAAAAAATCATATTAAATTTATGAAAGAGCAAGGGGATGTCGGCGTTACTCAGATACGCAAACTGGATGAAGCGCTCGATGCCCTGAAAAGCGGTAACTTCAATATGGGGATGCATCATTGCTCTGTGATGGTCAGTGCTCCAGAAATTAAAGAAGTACGAAAACGCCTGGTTTCGGTAACAAATGATTTAAGTTCGCATGGTTTAATCATGAAGCAGTGCACTAAATCGCTGGAAGCTACTTTTTGGGCGCAGTTCCCTGGCAACCGTAAGTACAGGGCTAGAGCTAAACCAGTCACTTCGTACAATTTCTGGTGTTTCTCATCGTTCCATAATTTCCTTACAGGTAAGGCACAGGGGAACCCCTGGGGGGATGCGATAACAGCGTTCAAGACGGATTCAAGGACTCCGTTTTTCTTTAGCTGGCATGATTCCCCCCTTAATCAAAATTCACAGGGTAAGCGTCCTGTAGGCCATACAGGAATCTTCGGGAAAACAGGGGCTGGTAAAACTGCGCTTCTTGATTTCCTTCTTACTATGTCCACCAAAGCAAAACTGAACGCAGTTATCTTCGATAAAGACAGGGGGATGGAAAACACTGTCAGGGCTAATGGTGGTGTTTACAATGCCGTAGAGTGGGGTGTACCTACCGGGTGGAACCCACTTCAGCTCGAACCCACACTGAAGAACATCAGCTTCTTAAAAGAATTCATTGCTGAGCTGGCTCTTGGTGGAACATCGAGAGAGCTTTCTGATGAAGATAAGCGGGATATCTCTACTGCCGTTGATAGCGTGATGACAAAGGCAGATAAAAGCGAAAGAAACTTAACAACGTTAAGTTACATGCTTCCGCCTGGCGATGAGAACAGGGTGTCAGTCAGTAAGCTTTTGTTCCCCTGGGTTGATGGTGATTATAAGTGGGTTTTCAATAATAAAACCGACAATCTTGAATTAGGTAAAGGTTATTACGGCTTTGATACAACGCAGTTTCTTGAAAAAAAAGCAATCCGTGTACCAATACTCAGGTATTTGACTCATCGCGGCGATGAGATGATTAATGGTGAACCTTTTGCCTATGTATTTGAGGAGTGCTGGAACTTCTGTTCAGATGAATTTTTCATTAAGCTGATTAAAGACAAGCTTAAAACAATTCGTAAAAATAACGGCATCGTTATCTTCTCTACTCAGGAACCTAATGATGTCTTATCATCACCAATTGGCCGGACATTTGCAGCTTCATTGGCAACAGTCATTGCGTTGAGAAATGATAAGGCTAATGAAGAGGATTATAGGGTGCTGGGCTTGTCTGACGTTGAAATCAATATTATAAAAACAATGGCAGAAACAGACAGAAGATTTATTATTAAGCAGAACAGAATATCTGCCGTGGCTCGCTTTGATATGTCTCGCTACTCAGATGAAATGGAAATATTGTCTGGTTCAGAAGATACAGCAATTATCCTTAATCAGTGCATTAATGATGTTGGCAACGATGTTGAAAAATGGCTACCTGTGTATTACGAAAGAATCAGGAAACAGAAAAAATGAAAAAGAAAATCTTAGCGTTATTGCTGGTTTCAACCCTGAGCAGTAATGTCTTTGCAAGTGGCATCCCTGTGTTTGATGCCGCATCTATGACAAATGCATTGAATACTATTGCTCAGCTAAGACAACAATTAGATCAGTTAAAATCCTTGCAATCACAGTTTGAAGGTGTCAGGTCAATGGGGTCGTTACTTAACAGGCCTGAGCTGAGGAATATGTTGCCTACGGACTGGCAACAAGTATATGACGATGTGAAAAATGGCAGACTGGAAGGTGTGTCAGACCAGCTTTCCAAGTTAGAAGATTCTGAGTCTGTAAGAGGAACTCAAGGTGAGCTGGATGAATTAAGAAAGCGTAAATGGGAACAAGCGCTTTCAAATAAAGTTATGAGTGAGAATGCTTATAAAGCCAGCATCCAGCGCCTCAATAACCTTGAAGAACTTGGCCGTAAAATCAATACAACGCAAGATGCAAAAGCTGCAATTGATTTTATGTCTCGCATGCAGCAGGAACAGGCGCTTGTACAAAACGAAGCAGCAAGAATGCAGTTAATGAGCATGCTACAGCAATCCGAAGAAAGAATTAACATTCAGAAAGAGGAGAATGTGCAGAAGGCAATTTGGGATGTCAAAAAGCCGATGCCTAGATTCTAAATTTTCGCATGCGAAAAATGAGGTACTAAAATGGCTTTTACTTTTTTTACAGATTTGGAAAGAAACATTGATGCAATGGTAATAGATATAGTTGCTACCATTTCAAATAACGCAATGGATTATTTCCTGCCAGTTGTCAGTTCTGGTTTAGCCATGTCTTTTATATGGTTCGGAACTATGTGTGTTTTAGGTAACTATGATGCCCCAGCGTCTGATTTTATCAAAAAAATCCTTGTGATCACTATTGTGGTTGGCATTGCTGGGGCGGGGGGGTTATATCAAACTGAAATTATGAATCTTATCTTAGGGCTTCCATCTGAGCTGGCCTCCGCTCTTGCTGGAGGCGGTAACACTGGAGTGAACGTCTTAGATATTTCAGCGGAAAAGACGCTTGATAAAACTATGCAGATCTTCGACCTGGTAGGGGTAACACCTTCCTCATGGTTAAATGCCCTTGTGGGTATAGTTTTTTTTGTGTCAGGTATGTTCTTGGTTGGTTCAACGGCAGTGTATTTCATTATATCAAAGGTTGTAGTGAGTATCCTGGCAGGACTAGGATTTATCTTCATATTTGCATTCCTTTGGGAGCCATTGCGTAATTTCTGTAGTTCGTGGATAAACCAGATTGTAAATTATTCATTGATGCTTGTTATAAGCTCATTATTCTTTAGTTTCTTAATGGGTATGTATGATCGGTTTATTACAGGTTTCACTGTAGGTGAATCAAATATGCTTTTCACCGCATTTGCAATCGCATGCTTTACCTTTATAGGGTATAAGCTTCTAAATGAAATACCCACGTTATGTGCCGCATTAGCCAACAGCGTGCATGTAGGGTCACTTACAAAGGGCTCTGAAAAAGCACAACATAATAGTGCGCCTAGTAGTGGTGGTGGCGGCGGTGGACAACCAAATATTCCGGCGGCTGGAGGTGGAAAAGGATCTTCGCCAACGGAAATATCCACAGCGCCATTTAGAGGCAAATCAGCAGTATAAATTAAAAAGCCCGGAAGGGCTTTTTTATTGCAATCAAAATTGTAATTATGATTAATTTGAATATAATATCTAAATATTCAAAGGGGAGATTTTATTTCATGAGTAAGAAAGTCGATTTAGCGGATTACGAAAAGTTTTTGCAAGAAGCAAAAGACACGGAAATTGATTTGTTAGTAAATAAAGAAAAGACAATTAAATTTCTAAAGTTATGTTGTTTAGGTTTCTTCTCTCTTGCAGCATTGGGGGTGGGGGGCGTTGTAACCATACTCCCATTAAAAGAACCACCTATCCCATATATTTTAAAAGTTGATAGTGTCACCGGGCGCGTTGATTCGTTGAGTTTAGTAACTCCCGAATCTCTCAGCCAAATGGATTCTGCGGTTGATTACTTTATTCGATTCTATGTAAAGAACAGAGAAAGTTATTCTGCTGAAAACATTCAAACATACTATGACACCACGATAGAAATGAGTGATGAAGAACAAGCCAGGGCATGGGATAAAAAATTTTTCGATGGTAAAAATGCCATTGATAAGGTGCTAGGAAATTCCGTATCAATCGAGGTGGAGGTGAAAGATGTAATACCTGATTATAAAAATAATAAAGCGGTGGTGCGTTTTATTAAACGCTACGTCTACGACAACAAACAGCCTGTAACTGAATACTGGTCTGCTGATTTATCCTGGTACTTTGACACCGGAACCGTAAAAGTTTCACAGCGAGCCATAAATCCGCTGCGCATGAAAGTTGATGATTATCGTTCTTCACAGGAAATCAGCAAATGAAATTAAGAAAAGCAGCTTTTTTTATTCTGCTAATTATTAGCTCGCAAAATTCTTTCGCATTGGATGTTCCGACGGGCTCAGCCTACGACTCCCGAATCAAAACGATTATGTTCAATGCTGATGATGTAACACAGATAGATAGTGTCATTGGTGTTCAGACACACATAATCTTAGATCCGGGCGAGACATATGTGACGCATGCTTTTGGCGATAGTGATGCATGGACTTTCTCACATAAAGAAAACCATTACTTCATCAAGCCAAAAGCTGAAAATGGTGATACTAACCTGACTATTGTTACAAATAAACGTAACTATAACTTTGATGTTAGATACCACGAAAAAGCATATGTTAAAGCGGGAAAAGGTAGGCGTACTTTTGATCCGCAGTTTACCTTTCAGGTGCAATTCAAGTATCCAGAAGTAGAAGCTCAAAAGAAAAAAGTTGCTGATGATGTCAAGAAAAGGGAACAGGTATTCGCACAGCTCCTTGCTAAAGGGGTAAATACCAAATACTCATTCAATGGTGAGAAGAAGCTGACACCTGCTTATGTATGGGATAGTCAGGGATTCACCTATTTCAAATTTGCAGTTGGTCAGGATATCCCAAATATTTATTCAGTTGGTTTAGATGGTACTGAAAAAATTGAAATGCGACATATGGAAGGAACCTACAAAGAAATTGTAGTAATGCACAAGGTCAGCAAAGAATGGCGCATCCGACTTGGTAAATCAGTTGCGGGTGTCTATAACGAAAATGACGGGTCAATTCCTCTTATTACTCCAGCTACAGGAACAGTTTCAGAACAGTACAAAAGGGTAATTATTAATGAAGAATAATGAAATTGATGCATTTGAAGAACTCGAAAAGGCACGCGATGAACTGTCAGATAAGATAGTTAAACGTAAAGCTACATCTGGCGCTGGTCGTTTTTTTGGTGCTCTTATTATTATTCTTACGGTGTTGGGTGGGGTTGGTTTCTTTCTGTTTAAAAACTATTTTCAGCATAGAGAGGTTGAAAATAATACACAAATATTCCCAACAGCGAGTAAAGAAATCAAACGTACTTTCTCAATTGATACAGAAAAAAAGGAACCACCAAAAGTAGAGAGTGACGAGCAAACAACACCTGCTCCGCAAACCGTTGTTGTGCAAACGCCACCGAATCCTAATCCCCAGCAAGAGGTTGATGAGAACGGCCTAACTCCTGAGCAAGCTGCCGCTCAGCGACGGCTAAAGTCTGGATTTGGCGCTGGTAATGATGAAGGAAGTAGTGAGGCAAATGCAAATGCGAACAGCGAGACAGGATCCGGCCTTTCAGATAAGTCAGGTGATGGGGCTGATAATGGGCTTGAGAACTCACTCAACACAGTGCCAACCGTGACTGTAAAAGCGTTTGCACGTAAGAGCCTTGATTTGATGATCACTCGTGGTAACAGCATTCCATGCTCATTGACAAGAGCCATCGATTCAACTCAGCCAGGCCAGATTACGTGCGTAACAATTGCGCCGACTTTATCCTCAAGTGGGAAGGTAGTGCTTATGGAGTCTGGAACGCTGTTTACCGGGAACTACCAGAGCGATCTTAAACAAGGTATTGCGAGGATTCAGGCTACGTTCGACAGACTTGAAACACCTAACAAGGTATTCATGTCCTTAAGAGCCCCAGCGATAGGCGCTATGGGTCAGGGTGGCATAGATGGGGAGATCGACACGCAGTTTGGTAAACGTTTCTACAACACTATCTTGCTAGCAACCATTCAAAGCACTGTGGCCGCTGGAAGTAGTCGCTTGGCAGGTGGTAGCAATGGTTCCGTTAACCTGAATAGTTCAACGCAGCCCGTTTCTGATTTGGCGACTGAAACGCTAAAAAACTCAATTAATATTCCGCCAATCTTAAGAAAAAATCCTGGTGAAATTATCAATATCGATGTTTTACAGGATATGGACTTTAGCTCAGTTTATAGGATCGAAAATGTCAATTAATGATAGTGGGTACATGGTAAGAAAACTTCTTACACCTATTGCACATTTCCTGAATGATGATGATATCACTGAAATTATATTCAATAAGCCAGGGGTTGCTTATTTGAAAACCACAAAGGGGGATAGAAAAGAAGAAGTACCAGATTTAACTGAAAGTAACATGAATGAGTTGCTCAGGTCTATTGCGGTCTACAACCAAACGAAAGAATCATCATTGAATTATTTCATTTTACCAGATGGAGAGCGCTGTACTGTTATTCGCTCTCCAGCAGCTTTTAAAGGTTACTACGGCTTTATAATCCGTAAGTTCATGTCGATTTCAAAGACCTTGCCACAATATGTGAAAGATGGTGCATTTGAAAATACAAAGAATGCATCTTTTCACATTATGACACCGGAGCTTATCGAAAAACATCTTCAACATACAGATGGGCTTCGTATTGATGAAGATGATGCTGAGCTACTCGATTTGCTGTACAACAAAAAGTATGAACGTTTCTTTGAACGGGCAATACAGCTTCAAAAAAATATTGTTATATCTGGTGCTACAGCGTCAGGTAAAACTACATTCATGCGCGCCGTTCTCGAATACATGCATAAAGATACTCGTATATTAACAATAGAAGATGTCCATGAATTAAAGCTGGAAAACTTCGATAATAAACTTCCACTGATATTTGGAAGGGGAGAAGGCCAGTTAACTTCACAGCAATTGCTCGAAGCTTGCATGCGTGCAACACCAGAAAGAATCCTGTTGGCGGAACTGAGAGGGGTTGAGACCTGGGATTATTTGCAGTCACTTAATACAGGACATCCAGGCTCTGTAACATCGGTTCACGCTGGCAGCGCATATAAAGCATTCATGCGTATATCAACACTGGCTAACCAATCCGAAGAAGGGCGAGCATTAGGTTTCGACGTAATTAAAGAAACTGTATTTAGTACGATTGATATTGTAGTCCAATTGAAACACCGGAAAGTTACTGAGATTTTTTATGATCCAGTTTTTGTACTTAAAAAGCTCACTCAAAATCATTAATTCAAAATTGTAATTTTGATTTGATTAGAATACAATGAACTAAATTAATACGGTGGCGAATTAATGAAAACATCAAAGCTGATTATCTTGGCTGTATCTGCCATTTCCGCAGCAGGTTGTAGCAGTAATAAGTTGCCATTACCAGAGGGTGACAAGCAAGCTTTAAATCAAAATGGCATCCCTGCTGAATTGGCCTTAGCAATAGCAAAAGAAAAGTCTCGTACTTCTTACACGACGGTATCTAATCCGCCTTTAAATACGAGTTATCAAAAACCTGTAATTCAAACAACAGGAACGAATAAATTTTCGCATGCGAAAAACCCGTGGTCTAAAGAATTCAACGGAACAGTTCCTAAAGCGGAAAAAAAAGAAGCTGTTTATTCAGGAATTGCAACAGCTAAAGATCAAACTAACTCACCGCGCAATCCTTTTTCTGGTAGCAGAAAGGATTCAAGCTTGAATACAAGTGTCAGCGGTGCATACAGCAGCCCAATTAAAAACGTTACCTCTGTTAGTGCTGACGCTGTAAGTAATAAACCTATAGAAGTCGCTAAGACGAACTCGAATGTGGCTGATAAGAAAGTTATCAAGCAAGTAGTTTCTATGAAACCAATTGCTTTAGAGGTGGCTAACAGTAAAACATGGGTAGCCAATACAGGATCCACACTTAACAAGACCTTAAATAAATGGGTTTTAGATGAAAAATGCAGTATTACGCAAAAGTGGAATATTGTGTGGCCTGAAAATATTGATTATCCGATAGATGTTCAGCTTTCATTTAATGGCACTTTCTATGATGCCATTACAAAACTGTTCGCACTATATGCGAAAGCAGAGAAACCACTTTACTTAGATGTTTATCCTCAACCATCGTGCGTGCTTTACGTTTCTACCACTGCAAACGGAAAAAAAGACAGGTAATAATATGAAAATGAAAAAATTATCCGCTCTTGTAGCGGTAAGTATTCTTTTGTCTGGATGCTCTATTCAGAGAATTAATAAGAATGTAAACGCTGCTAATGATGATATTAAAGATGTTAGTGCAGGTTTGCATAAAACATTCGAAACAAGACCTGCTGTACGTTTTCACACAGAACAATGGATAAATCCAACGCCAATTAAAATTAGCGAAAAGGAATTACCATCTAAAGTCATAAATTGCAACATTACTTATAAGCCTGGTAAATCCGTAGACATCTACCAGTTCGGCCAGGATGTAGCCATGCTGTGTGGTGTGCCTGTGCGTGTTACACCGGATGCTGCAATGATGCTAGCTGGCGGTGGCGCAAGCTCAGGAGTGAATACCTCACAGACACGTCAGACTTCGACTGTACCAGCGCCTATCGTTCCTACTGACAGTAACGGTATGATCCCTCTTGCTGGGTTCAGTAATACGGCTACTGCCAGCCAGCAATCTTTCAATCAGCGTAGCCCTGGTGCGCTGATTAGCGGTGTTGCGTATAACGGCAATATCTCAGGCTTGCTCGATGCAGTGACGGCTAAACTCGGCGTTTCATGGAAGTATGAAGGCGATAAGATCTACATTTACTATCTTGAAACTAAGCAATTCAGGATTGAAACCAGCGATGCCAAAAATAAACTTTTTAGTTCAATAAAAAGCGGTATCTCGGCATCTGCTGGTACTAGTAGTAACTCATCAAGTGGTACGAATAGCAGTAGCGGCGTTACTGGCGGTTCTGGCTCTAATTCTGAGGCAGAAATTACAATGGCAAACGATATCTACGGAGACTTGAAAAGCACCGCCGAAAGTATGCTTACGCCGGGTGTAGGCCGACTGAGTATGAACAATACCAGTGGAACTATTGTAGTGACTGATGTTCCAGAAGTTGTACGTACTATCGGTGAATATATTACTAGCGAAAACTCAAATCTGAGTAAGCAGGTATCTTTGACCGTAAAAATCTATACCATCAGCCTGGATAGTAGCGATGAGGTAGGTATTGACTGGAATTTAGTTTATAAATCTCTATCCGGCAATTATGGGGTGAATCTCTCCAATAACTTTACCAATTCAACTGATGCGATTTCAGGTGGATTCTCTGTGTTAGATACTGCCTCTGGTAAGGCAGCTCAATTCGCAGGTTCAGATATTTTGTTTAAAGCATTATCTGAGCAGGTAAATGTTACAAATGTCAAAACCAATAATATTATGACAACGAACATGGCGGCTGTGCCTTTGTCTGTTTCTACACAATCTACATATCTCCAGAGTGTCAGTGTGGCTCAGACAAGTAATGTCGGTACGACAAGTTCGCTCAATCCCGGAACGGTGACTACAGGAACAAATATTACCATCCTTCCTAAAGTTACTTCTGATAACAGCAAAGTTATGCTCACAATGGTAATGGATTTATCGACGCTTAAACAGATTCGTCAGATCAACAGTCCAGACAATACCAGTAAACTGGAAGCACCAAATATTGATTCGAATGCTATCAATCAAAGGGTATGGCTTAAACCTAATGATACTTTGATAATTAGTGGCTTTGAACAAGATGAAAAAAGCGGTACGAAACAGGGGGTAGGCGATCCTAATAATATTGTTTTAGGTGGCGGTATGAAGGGCTCTCATAAAAAGTCTATTTCTGTAATTTCAATTACTCCATCAGTGCAGTGAGTTCGTTATGGAAAAGACAACTGATTTGCAGTTACTAAAGAATGATTCTGTAAACGGGAATTCTTCGAATGAAAAAGAATCCCCGCAAGTAAGAATTGTGACCATAAACAAAAAGAAATTTGTTATTGGTCTTAAATGGCAAGGGCTTGATAACCCCCGTCATTACATGAAACAGGCGAGGGCAATCGGCAAAGAAAAAGGGTTAGACGTTGTAGCGATTCGGCATGGAATTGGTATTCAAGCTGGTTTTGCTCCACGTCGTTCATCAGGATTAAAGGGTTTATATTCAATTGCAGTTTCGCTGGTTTCATTGATAAATGGCGATTGGATTGGTGCTTTCGCGCTTCCCTCAAAACTTGACAGTGACGAAAAAGAATATGTTGTTGTTGCCAAAATGGACGGCGGCAAGATCATTCCCTGGACAGATAAGGTTCTAACTAAGAAAGAGGTTGAAGAATTAATACCTGACCTAAAAAGCATGATGCTTACTAATGATAGTAGCGTCCAGGTCTATGGGGATCCTGATATCTCGTTTGTCACCGACGAACTTACTCTGGAAGCGGTTCTTAAACCAGCATTGTTAAAAAAACAGTTCAAGATTAGACCGCTAACGCTGGGGCTGACAAAGAAAGAACTGTTTTTATTTGCTTTTATCATCACAGCAACCATATCCATAGCTGTTGGCTTAAAGCTTTATATGGATCATCGCCAGGCTGTATCTGATGAAGAAGAGAGGCAGAACGCTTTACGTAAGATCCAACTTGATAAACAGGCTAAATACGAAACAGCATTAAAAAATATGATTCATCCCTGGGTAAATCAGCCTGGAGCAAAAGAATTAATTAGTTACTGTGACGCGAGATTAAAGCTAGGTGATTTATCTTTATCTGGATGGATGGTTTCTTCTTTTGAGTGTACTAAAGATTCTGTCAGCATGACCTATAAACGGCTTGATGACACCGGAGCAACCGTCGAAAACTTTAAAAAGAATGTATTAGAAAAATTCGGGGCAGATGTTGTCATATCATTTGACGTGAAGGATTTTAATACGGCTGTTTTTTCTTTGAAAAACTCAATCGCCAGTCAGGGGGACGATCCCATTTTCCCAATTGGTTTACAGCTCAGTAAATTGATCTCAATATTTCAGGCGCTTAATATTAATTTTGATATAAAAAATGAAGAGATCAAGCCTCAAACTGATGAAGAGAAAGAGTTGAATTTACCAAAACAAGATTGGGTTGAAACGAAATTTTCTTACACATCAGATTTGAAACCAAAAATGGTATTCACTGAAAGTGAATATGCCGGATATAGAATTTCAAAAATTACTTATGTACCTAGTTTCGAAACAGGCGCAATGAAGTATTCAGTTGAGGGTAGCATATATGGTAAAGAATAATTTTTCGCATGCGAAAAACCTCGCATGCATTGCTTTTTTATTGTCTGTAAGCGTAAATGCCGCAGAGGTGAAAACGCTAGCTGACCTTGATGTATTGCAGGGTGAAACCATGTACTACAGGGCATTAGCTACTCGCAATGAAGCAAAGAGTAAAGCAGGTAATGATGTCCAACAGCAAACAAACACCGTAGGGCAAACGAGTCAGACATCTAAAATTGTCTCGCCAATGTTACCAAGCGTTCTAAGCATTATGGGTAATCAAAAAGGGCTATTGGCAAGGCTTGGTTATTCCGATGGTCAAATTAGCACGAATAAAGTAGGTGATATAATCAATGGGACGTTGAAAATTACGAAGATAGGCATTAACGGTGTCCAGGTTCTTTCTTTGCAAGAAAATAAATTTTATGACTTGAAAGAGGCGCAAAACTAATGGAGTTTTTCTCTTTAAATAGTGTCGATGGTGTGCCTTCATTTAAAGTTAATTCGACACTTCAACAAGCATTGTTGGTAACAAAAGAAAAAAATGGTGTTACCACACTGTATGTTGCTAAAACAGAAGTACAGGAAACGGCTGTACTTGATTATCTCAATGCATTCAGGGAACTTCATCCTGACGCAAAAATACAATACATCGATAAATCAGAACTAATACCTTTACAGGATAAGAGCGGCATTCTTGGTGGAGATGAAAATAAAAGTGAAATTCAAAAGCAGGTAATTGATATTTTCAGGGCTGCTGTGCAGCGACGAGCGACAGACATACATTTCATCCTTAAAGATGATTTTACCGTTGTTAAATTCAGGATTGATAAAGTTCTTACTAAATATCGTGAATACAGTGCAGAAGAAGGGCAGGCGCATGTTTTTGCCCTGTATCAAACGATGTGTGAGGGCAACAGCAAACAAACATTCAGCATGCAAAGTCCGGTTGAAGCAAACATAGATGAGAAATATGTTAAAGAACTTGGTCTTAATGGTGGCCGTCTTGCTTCTAGACCAACCGATCAGAAGGTTGTTGTTGTTGTACGTCTGTTACGTAAAAAAAATCGAGCTTTCACACTTCAAGAGTTGGGTATGTCCCAAAAACAGATTGAGATCATCAATCGAGTATCAGACATACCATCCGGGGTTGTGTTCTTTTCTGGCCCCACTAACTCAGGCAAAAGTACGCTCGCCCAATCCATACTTGAGGGGGTTGCAGCGGCTAACCCCGGCGACCATCTGATTACAGTTGAGGATCCGATTGAAAACGTTATCCGGGGAGCTGTTCAAACACCTCTTATTGTTGCCGACCGTTCTCAGCCAGGAATTATGGACAGAGCGTTTGCTGATGCTATTGCGAACCTGGTACGTATGGATCCAGATCAATTATTCGTGGGGGAGGTTCGTGAAACTCAATCAGCGGTAGGTTGTATTTCTGCTGCCCAAACAGGCCGTAAGGTATGGACGACTATTCACACCTATTATCCGATTGACATTATCGCACGCCTGAAAGCATTAGATGTTGATGCTGATTTAATCACGGATTCTACGTTGATTGTTTGCTTAATTGGACAGCGAACTACTCCACTTTTATGCAAACACTGTAAAATTCCATTCAGTGAAATTAAAGATTCTCTTCGGGAGACTGATAAACATCTTATTGAACAATATTGTGATGTTAATAATGTCTATCTTCCAAGTGAAAAAGGATGTGAGGAATGTGATTATACCGGACATCATGGTATGTCAGGTATTTTTGAAATAATCGAAACTGACGCGGAGTTTATGCAGATTTACCACGAGCAAGGCAAAATGAAGGCTTATGAACACTGGTATAAGAACGGCGGCGTAACATTATGTGCCAGCCTGTTAAGTCTTGTTAATGCCGGGAAAGTAAACCCCCTCTATGCGCACAGAAGCATTTGTAACCTGGATCGTGACCAGCGCATGTTTACGCAAGAAATTAGAGACTCTCGTAAGGAGGTTTAAAATGAGTGAGTTCGGGCGTAAGTTAAGTCAGTTAACCTTTAATGCGGCTGACAGACGCGATATATATGAAAACTTTCGCCAGTTCATGCTCGATGGTGCTACTGCGAAGAAAGCATATCAATGCATGATAGATGGTTATACTCGTAGGGGGAAAAAACCTAACGATGCAACTGCTGTGATATTAAGAGAGTGTGCGGAAACGCTTAACTCTGGTAAATCTCTCGCTCATTCACTTAAAGAGTGGTTTCCAGAAAGCGAAAGGAGTGTTATCGCCGCTTGTGATATTGCTGGCCGTGCAGCCGATGGATTTAAAGAAGCAGCAAAAATTGCTACTGCTGAGTTCCGGCTAGTAAAAGCCATACGTAGCACAAGTATGATATCTTTATTCATGATGTTTAATGCGTTAGCAATTCTCTACATCGTATGTGCTTTTTTAGTTCCAATAGTCATGCAATATGTACCTCTGGAAAGATGGAATGCCATTCAAACTACTATTTATTATTTCTATTCATTTTTAAGTAGTTATGGCATTATCGTTATTGCAATATTGATATTAGGAGTGTACCTTTTCTTTAGATCTCTGCCTCGGTGGACAGGTAACCTTAGATTCCAATTTGATAAATTTGGAGGTTATGCTTTATACCGCTCAATGCAGGGTGCAATTTTTTTAACGAACGTTGACGCTATGCTTTCTTCTGGCATGTCACTTAAGACAGTTCTTTTAAAGCTAAAAGAAACAAGTGATTCTGCATGGTTGAAGGAACGTATAGATGGAGCATTAGGAGGATTATCAAACGGAGAAACAAATTTAGGTACAGCTCTTGACTCTTCGGGATATGACTTCCCCAGCGAAAAAGCCATTATAAAGCTTCAGAATCTATTTGAAACTTCCAGTAGTGATGGTGCTTTAGGTTCATTTAGTGACCGATGGTTAAATGAAACTGTTGAGGAGATAGAAAAGAAAGGCCAAAAAATACAAATGATTTGTATGTTTGTTAGTGGGTTTTCTGTCGTGGGAACAACACTCTCGATGGTTCCTTTAGTTCAGCAAATGTTTAATTCGTAATTAATTTATAGGTATATTCTCATGATCAAAAATTTCAAAAAAGGTGTAATGCAAGTAACCGACGCTCAAATCGGCTGGGGTATGCTTATCATTGGTCTAATTGCTGTTATGACCTATGGTGCAACTCTCATTTTCAAGTCAAACTCAACCACTGACCTTTCAACGTATTCTCTCATCATGAATGAAATGTCAGGGCTACGGCCAAGCACCGGCTACGGCACGACAGACTACACCGCAACACTTATCAAAAAGGACGTTCTGCCTAAAACCATTCAGACCAGTGGCGGTACTAAAATCCTTAACCGCAATGGTGGCGCAATTACTGTAGTTGGCGCTGGAAATGGTTTCACCCTCTCTACAGCGGGTATTGGCCAGGGGGATTGCATCGATGCGGCTGCGCATTTGAGTGTTGGTAAAGTTACCACTACCAAGATTAATGGTACGTCCTTTACCGGAGAGGTAACTGCTCCAGCGGCTAGCGCCGCGTGCACGGCGGGTAATACTAACACCTTATCCTTCACTACAAGCTCCTAAACGGGAGAATATAGTGAGCCTGAATGATTCAACATTCCGTGACCTTTACATAGGTAACGGCTTCACAGAGTTCAGGGGATTGATAGGGGCTGGGGAAATCCAAGCCCCTGTTCCTTCTCAGTTCTTACCAGAAATCGAAATCGTAAAGTCTGCATGTCTCGAAATTGCTGCTAATACAAAATTAACTGAGTTTTCATATCGACATGAAAAACGGTTGTACCGCGTTACTATCTTCAATGGCTCCGGTGACAACAGAACATTTGTGATTCGGCAAACACCAACTGAGATTTTCAAGGTAGACACTATCGGAATACCTCCTTACTTACGTGAAATATTTCGTAATGCTAAAAGCTGCGGATTAGTGCTCGTATCAGGAGGATTAGGAGAAGGGAAAACATCTACCGCTGCGGCCGTTCTTGCCGACCGCATAAGCAACACTGGTGGTATGGCCGTATCTGTTGAAGATCCCATAGAGACTTTACTCGATGGACGACACGGCAAAGGGCGCTGTGTGCAGATCGAAGTGTTAGAAAACGAGGGATATGCTGGTTCTTTAAAGAAAGCAATGCGAGTGGGCGGCACGGATATGTTAATCGGTGAAATCCGTGATGGAGACACAGCCTATGAAGCTTTAAAGGCCTCAAATAATGGGATGTTTGTCATTGCAACAATTCATGCTAAATCCATTATAGATGCCATAGAGCGAATTATAACGCTTTCGCAAGATAGAACGCCGTCTGCAAGAGAAATTCTATCAACTTCACTTTTATCTGTGATGTATCAACGTCTGAATATAGTCAAAAACAATGATGGAGCAATCATAAAGAAGGTTGCCGATATTCAAGGTGTGCATATCCCAAATGAAATTAATGGTAGCGCTATTTGTAATAAAATAAAAAGAGGTGACACCACAACACTTGAGTCTGAGTTTACTGCGCTTCGTTTAAATATGATCAATAGCCGAGGTTAGAATGAAATCTCACAAGAAAGGAATAATGCAAGTCACCGATGCTCAAATCGGGTGGGGCATGGCATTAATAGGAATTGTTTTTGTAGGTGTTGCATATGGCTATTACGCAGATGATAACTCCTACAGCGTCGCAGCTCAGCATGCTATAAGAGTTTCCGAAGCTGCGGATAAGTATGTATCCGACAATTTTGATTCAATTGTGGCTCAATCTTCCGCAACAAAGGCGTTTGTTTTTGATATTACAACATTAAAAAATGCTGGTTACTTACCTGGTTCATTTAATGCTACAAACAGTTTTTCACAAACATACAGAGGGATGGTCTTACAGCCCTCAGCGCAGAAACTACAAACCCTTATTGTGACAACAGGTGGGGTGAGTCTTTCTACAGGGAAAGCCAATAAAATAGGTATCAGGATAGGTGCTAACGGAGGGTATATTGAATCGGGCAATGCGATGGGATCACAGGGCTCCTGGAGCGAACCACTATCAAAGTATTCATTTAATCCTGGTGATGGTCATATAGCTATTGCTCAATTTTTTAAAGATGGTGTGTCAGGTAACGATTTTCTTTACAGAAAAGCAGTCGCTGGGCATCCAGAATTAAATGCTATGAGCACTAACTTAAGTCTTGGTGGTAATGATATAAATGCTGCTAAAAATATAACTGCTACTGGTCTTGTCAACACTGCTAATGCCACTGTAAAAAACACTCTAACTGCTGCGAATGCTAATGTTACAAGCAACCTTACTGCTGCTAACGCTAGCGTTACAAATAATTTAACGGCGGCAAATGCAACTATAACTAACCTGAATGCAGGAACAACCAGGACTAGTGGAGAAACATATACTGGCGGGTGGTTCAGAACAACTGGTGATACTGGCTGGTATTCGGAGAAGTGGGGCGGCGGTTTTAACATGACTGATTCTACTTACATCAGGGCATACAACGGTAAATCGATCTATACCAGCGGCCAGATGAAGGCTGGCAGCCTACGCTCGGACGGGGATGTTTCTGTTGCCGGAGTCATACAGTTAGACAAAATCAACGTAGCAGGGGCGACATGTCCTGTGAATGGGGCTCTAAGTCGCGACGACAAAGGGGCTACACTTTCTTGTCAATCCGGTGTGTGGACTGATGCTGGACTAGGTAAGGTAGGCTACTACTGTCGTCGCACCTCTTTTGACAAAGGACGCTCCGATGACTATGTAGGTTACACGCCACGAACGGATGATAACTGTCCTGTTATTCAGCCTGGACAGCAACCTAATGGCTACTGTAGTTGCATTAAAGTTCTTCTGGCGTACTGAACGAAAAGGCCTTGCAAACTTACTGTATGCAAGGCCTGTTAACTACCAATCTAAGCACATGACAGTCTCTGAGCCATCCTTGACCGCTATCTGCCAGCTACCATCACCCAGCAGTTGAACGCCCCTCCATGAATCATCCCGATCATTCTCGTTACCGTACTGTGATGTGCAAAAGTCGTGAACTCCTACATTGTTGTAGTTAAACGAACTTCCATAGTGCGTTAGCGTAAATGTCGATAACTGGGGCTTGCCAGCGCCAGATCTCCATATACCGGATTGACAATTATCTCAACCTTACAGCGAAACACTTAACGTTATCGACACTACACATTTCCTCATCCTCGGTACATGCATCTGAACCAGTTGAGATCCAGCCCTGTGATGAAAGGCCTGATGAAGCTAAAGAGGCCTGGCATACATCTCCATAATTCTGTCCTGAGGTTATATTCCAGACAAGACGTTCAAGACGATTACTAGATGCAACCCAGACACCGGATTGACAAAACTGTGTTTGTGTATAGAGTCATGCCTTTTTTTTCAGGCGTGGGATATAACAGTGGCTAAAAAATATACTTTAAAGGATGTGATTGAACAGTATGAAAAGAATGTGACTATTCACAAAAAAGGATGGCAACAAGAGCACTATCGAGCAAATATTATTCGGCGTCATAGAATCGCATCGTTGGATATAAAGAAAATAAAAAGTAATGATGTTGAAAATTACAAGAATGAAAGAGTAAAGGGCGGGTTGTCAGGCAATACTGTAAGGATAGAACTTTCATTTCTATCCTCTGTTTTTAAGTACGCAATTAATATTCTCTCTATTTGTGATAAAAATCCTGTTTCAAATATACAAAAGCCGAAAGTCTCAAAGGGAAGAGATCGACGTCTGGATGTCAAAGAGGAAAAATCAATCAGCGCATATTACTTAAAAAACAATATTGAGATGTATTATATTTTTATTCTCGCGCTAGAAACGGCAATGAGGCAAGGTGAAATATTAGGTTTACGCTGGGAAAATATGGATTTGAGAAAAGGTGTTGCATTTTTACCAGAGACTAAAAATGGAAGTGAAAGATATGTTCCTTTATCAAAAAAAGCTAGGTTAATTCTATCTGAAATTCCGCGAGCATTTGAAGGTAAGATATTTAGTTATACTTCAAATTCGTTTAAGTCAAGATGGAGGAATGATATAGCGAACTTAGGTATAAAGGATCTACATTTTCATGATTTACGACATGAAGCTATAAGTAGATTTTTCGAGCTTGGTACTCTAAATGTTATGGAGGTTGCCGCAATATCAGGACATAAATCATTGGCAAGTTTAAAACGATATACACATTTGAAAGCGCATAACCTTGTAAAAAAATTAGACGCACAAAAGCGTAAAGTCAGTACACCTGAAATTTATTTCTCAGCGTTCCCAGCGAAAGTCATAGTGCATTCGAGTCATGTTGAGTTGCATTTATTAGATTTTGATGAGATCAAAGTATCAGCGCAGACGAGAGAAGATGCATATAGTCAGGCATCTTCAAAACTGCTTCATAAGCTTGCATGTTGTTTTCACTACGGGTTAGAGCATCCATCACCAACAAGAACGCGGAGCGATGAAAATGGTGAGCATGAAATTATAATGATAAATCCGCTTGTTGTTAGTTTGTGAAAGGCAAGATAATGCCTTTCACATCACTTTAATTAACTACGAGATTAGAAACGAGAAATGAAAAAAACAAGAATGGAATAAAAGGGATTTCGCGTTTTTTTGATATGAGCATAAATAGTAGAGCAGAGAAAATTGCTAGTGTGGTTGTGATGAATCCAACCATAGGGAATGTTGAGAATGATATAGAAATAATAATATAGATGTCGCCACTAAAAAAAATATACTTCTTCACAGCTATGAACGCTAAAGCGTTTAACAAACAATATGGAAATATGAAAATCAAAGAGTTTGAAAGTGCAGAAGAAAAATCGACATTTTGGGTAGAAATGATCGATAGGAAATTAATAATTAAAGTTATAAATATTACAGGGTCAGGAATCCAATTCCTTTTGATGTCAAAATAGGCAGCAATGCCAAGAGTGATGAAAAACGCTTGATATAGCCAATTAAATGAACCAAAACTTAAAAGAAGCTGAGGTGCTACTATAAATGCACCACCTAAAAAATAGCTTTTTGTATAGATTTTATTTAAATCAATATCATTACATGAAGATAAGAGATTCATTTCCTCCTTCTTAATGTAGCGAGGGGCTAAATAGACAATGATGAGGGTGATAATTATCGAAGCGAAAATAATCATAGGATGAATACCACCTGGTTTGCTGGAACAGCAGCGGGTTTTGATACGGCTAACCCTCCATTAAGAATTATTGTGCTTTGATTCGATATTCCTAATGTCTTTGAGCCATGAGTCATGGTTCTCAAGCGAGACATAAGGCCTGGGTAGGCTGGGGTATAGACAAAAGTATTAAGACTATCACTATAAACCGTATAGCCGTTTGTCTGTTTAAACCAGGATGGTAAAGAGAGTTTGCTGGTTAGTATGCCTGAGGCATTTGGATTACTGGTTGTATAAACGCTGGCAGCATCAACATAGACCAATAGCGCTCTAGCATTTACATCAATATTTGCCCTATCAATTTTTTCTGATTGTGATTGAAGTAATGAGGCTGTTAAAGATGTAGTAATGACGAGAAGAACAATAAATATCAAATTATTTAAACTGAGCATACGGCCACCTAATCAATATTGTAAAAATGATATTTGTATAATATTATAGATTACTCATCACTGGAAGAAAGAAAGTCAATACAATGAATATTTATAAAACTCTCATTGCCCTTCTTTTTCTTACGAGCAAAGGAGCTTGGGCGTTTTGTTATGAAAAAGCTGGGGCAACTTACCAAATAGATCCATTGCTCTTGATCGCAATTTCACAGGTGGAATCTGGATTGAATCCAAAAGCCACGAACATAAATAAAAAAGGAACTAAAAATCAGTCTGAGGATATAGGCTTGATGCAGATCAATTCAATGTGGCTTCCGATGCTCAGTGATAAATGGAATATTACGAGGGAAAAGCTGATGACAGATCCGTGTCAGAATGTGTACGTTGGGGCTTACATACTGGCTATGAATATAAGCAAGAATGGGGTAAATTGGCAAAGTATTGGTGCTTATAATGCAGGGCTTAAAGAAGGGCGTGATGCAGCTCGCATTAAATATGCAAAAAAAGTTTATAGCGTATATTTAGATCTTAAAACTGGAAATCGAATGGATATCATAGCCAAAGCTACTAAAGGTGAAAGAGTTAAATGAAAAAATTAAATATTGCACTTATTTTTATTACTGGCGTGGCATTTCTAAGTGGATGCGAGGATAAAGAGCCCACTCAAACAATAGAGTATTATATGAAAAATAAAGATGAGCGCATGAAGGTCATTCAGGCATGCAAGGTGCAACCTAAGAATGAACAAAATTGTGAAAATGCTTCAAAAGCTAATATGCGAGTTGGTTACGATACACCTCGATTCTAAATTTTCGCATGCGAAAAAAGGAAAATTATGAAACTTAAGAAGTTTGTATATCTTTCGATGCTCATTGGTTTTTCAGCTAATGCAGCAAATAATGATAATCAGCTCCTCACAGGAGAGGTTCGGCTCTCCTGCGAGGCAATTTTATGCCTTTCAACAAGCAAGACTCCTGGTGAATGCAATGAGGCGCTCTCTCACTTCTACAGCATCAATGCTAAAAAACTCAAAGATAAGATCAAGAAAAGGAAGAAATTTCTCAGCTTGTGCCCGGCTTCGAGTGAAGAGGGAATGCCAGCACTAAATGATGCTATCGCGAATGGGGCGGGAAGATGCGATGCTGATTATTTGAACAGAACTATGCAGCAAGAAAAAATTACGCGCGAGTGTCGTGGTGGGAATAGATATGAGACATGCAAAGTAATTACATGGAAAAGGATATCTTCTGAGCTTCCGGGCTACTGCAAAATATATCGAGATAATGATTTTACAGATCTTGGTCTAAATTTCGTTGGTGAATCCGTTTGGCAAAAAGAAAAAGATTTCAATAAAAACCCGAACGGACACTGGACAAATTAGTTATGTATAAACTTTTGACGAGAATTGCATTCGTTTTATTCTTTTCGCTGTTTACTACATCTTTGTTTGCAATTACCAAAAATGATGTAAAGGTGATACGTGTTATAGATGGAGATACATTTATTATTAATGATAATCTCAATCATATACGTATGGCTAACATCGATGCACCAGAAAAAAAACAAACCTATGGATATCAATCTTATTTGGTTTTAAAAGATAAGCTTGAGGGAAGGGTGGTAACATTGGATATCTTATCTAAAGATAAGTATGGACGTTTAATTTCTAACGTTTATATTAATGGTGATAGTGTCAATGAATACATGGTTTCGAAAGGTGCTGCTTGGGTTTACAAATATTATTGCAAAGATGAAAGACTCTATGCTTTGGAGTACAAATCTAAGATTAATAAAATAGGGTTGTGGGCATCGGATAAACCTTTGCCACCCTGGATATATAGAAGTCAAAATAAATAATAAAATTTTGGAGAGCAAAGAATGAATGATAAATTGCGTTTTTTTAATAGATTGAAGTTTTCCAATATTTCCCCGCTAATGGTGATCATCGTTTTAAACTGCTTTACAGCGTTGGTGGTATTGGTAATGTCAGGCACTGGATATATTCCATTCAGTAAATTTCTTGTTCCTGTAGCTATATCAACATTAATAGCGGGTGCGATGGGGGTGCGTTTCAAGAGGTAAAGAACTATCGCGCATTACATGCTTGATTACTTCGGGAAGCGTTATAATTGAAATTAAAACGCTTCCCGAAGTTATATGTTCATATGATTAGTGTTGTCTTTTACACTCACCTTATAGTAAACTACCTCTGCGTCAGTTTTATGGCGCTCCGGGGGCTGCGTCCCGGTTTGTTCCAGCCCCCGGATACTCCATCTTTTCCGCATTAATGTTTTAGCAAACAAAAGAACAATTAGTATTCATATCCTTGTTTTTGGTGACTTTTAAAGTGGTAGTATTTTTCATATCCTGTTAGTATTTAATGTAACTATTCAATAACGGTAAATGATATGAATATCGAGCTTGCTGCTTATATGTGTGTGGTCTATTACCCATTTATGATTCTGGTTGTTGTTAAAAAAAGAAAACTTATTTATTATCTTTATCTTGCTCTATCCATTTTAATTGGTGCTTTATTTAGTTTGATTGTTTATAAAATAAATCTTGAGTCTTTATCTTTACTTCAATCAATTTTTGTCGGGTATGCTGTTGCTCTTTTCCCTACATTTTTGCTTATAGTTGTTACTAACATATTTTTAAAGAATCAGCCTAAGTAAATCTTTTCTGATCTTTAAAATATAGAAGCGGAGTTGTTTATGGATAATTACGATATTTATCATGATGAAATATTTTGCCTTGATGAAATCAAGTTGAAATTTAAAGATATGGGGTTGGATTGGTTATCGGCAGGGCAAGCCAATCGAAAATTAAAACAGTTACTTTCAGCTTCCAGCGTCTCGCTTCTGCCTCGTCTACAGGAAGCTTTTGATCACTATACTACCTTGTTAGGTATCACTGACTTATATCAGGTTGATGAACAAACTCTACTCGATGAACGTGTTAAATACGCATATCTGATAAAGTATAGTAGTGATAACCAAGTAATATTTGAAGATGATCAGTGTGTCAGATTCATGAGTGAGATACACAACCTTGATTTACAGGTTTGTGCAGCCTATGTGTGCTCACATAACCCATAATCTTAGAATGAAAACTTTGGGTCGCTTTCATCAAACTAAAGTTTTCACTCTTTTTACCGATAATATTTACTGATATATTATCAGATGAGTAACACCAGAATGATCTCCGATATTGAAAAATTAAACACCTCTTCAAATGAATCCCTTGAGCATCTAAAAGAATGTCTACGCATTGAAGTTATCAATCGAAGCGGGAATAAGCAATTCTCATGGTTTAAAGTCTTTCATCGTGTTCTCTTTAGCTATAAGAAAAGATTTTATTTCTGGTGGCGTTTAGCAAGTTATCTTAATAGCTCACCTTCAAAAAGAAATAAGAAGTGGGCTCGAAAAATAAATGCTAACCTTCGTTGTAAGTATGGCGTTGATATTAGTGTTGAGGCTAATATTGGGGCAGGGTTAAAGCTCAATCATTATGTAGGTATAATAATTAGGTCAGAGTGTATCATTGGGAAGAATGCTAACATTAGACAGAATACCACCATAGGTAGAAAATCATCTGATGGCATTATTGGAATGACGGTCATCGGTGACAATGTTGATATTGGGGCGCATTCCTGCATCATTGGTGATGTGCGAATCGGTGATAACGTTACGATAGGTGCTATGACATTCGTAAATAAAGATGTTCCAGCAAACTCTATAATCTACAATCCAGTTACAGCAGTGATAAAGAATAAGTGACTTCACCGCATTAGATCTTCGCTTCGCTTTCTACGCTATCAGTTTCCATAGCTGGTAGCGCTTAATTTTTTTTGCTAGCTGCGAGTCATGTGAAGAAGTAGAATGGAAGAATTCCTTCGTAAAGGTGAACTCAATGAAAGATTTTTTGTTTCGGTTATTTGGATTTTCTTCTATCAGTTTCGGTTTTTTGTGTTTGTTCTGTTACCATACCGCCCCGCATCAATTGTTCGTATCAGCTTTTATAGTCGGGTTGATTATCTCGATAAGTTTAGAGTGTTATAAGTTCTTGGTTCGCTGAGAACAGGCGACTCAAGCGTTTCTACCCTCTTTTGAAGTTCCAGTTATCTCGACTCGCCAGCGTGCCTATTCATTAATGAATCGTCGTTGTGTATAGATTGATTGTAAATTAATGAAACTTTACTCGGAATAAATAAATGTCTGCCGATACTTAACTGACATACAGTTCATAATGCGAGGGGTTAACAATGTTACTTGAAGCTTCACTTATTACTTTGTTTCTGATTTTGTCTGCTGCTGCCACTGGTTACATCTTCTCTGGATGGTTTAAGCGGTTCCGTATCATTCCTGTATGCGCCGCTTCGATAGTCTTTACTATCGGCGGGGGCGTTGTGATAGCTTTAGATATGAATAATATAATCATCATGTCGGCTATTGCGTTACAGGTAATTTCACTTGGTATGATGATTGCTATTGGATCAGCTAAATTACGTTATAAGCTTCACGTTTTATCTTAGGCTGCATAAGCGGCCTGACCTGCTCCCCGTTGATTAGTACACCCCGATGTTAGTAATGTCTTCATAAGCCACATGAGGACATCCCCATGAAGAAGCGTTTTTCCGACGAACAGATCATCAGTATTCTCCGCGAAGCCGAAGCTGGGGTACCCGCCCGTGAACTCTGCCGCAAGCATGCCATTTCCGATGCCACGTTTTACACCTGGCGTAAGAAGTATGGCGGTATGGAGGTGCCTGAAGTTAAGCGCCTGAAGTCGCTTGAGGAAGAGAACACCAGACTCAAGAAGCTGCTTGCCGAAGCCATGCTGGATAAAGAGGCGCTTCAGGTGGCTCTTGGGCGAAAGTACTGACGACAGACCAGAAGCGGGAAGCCGTGATGTTGATGTGTGATGCGACCGGTCTGTCGCAACGTCGTGCCTGCAGGCTTACAGGTTTATCCCTGTCGACCTGCCGCTATGAGGCTCACCGTCCGGCTGCTGATGCGCATTTATCAGGGCGCATCACTGAGCTGGCACTGGAGCGCAGGCGTTTTGGCTACCGTCGTATTTGGCAGTTGCTGCGCCGTGAAGGGCTTCATGTTAATCATAAGCGCGTGTACCGGCTTTATCACCTCAGTGGCCTGGGCGTAAAACGCAGAAGACGTCGTAAAGGGCTGGCAACAGAACGTCTGCCGCTGCTCCGTCCGGCGGCGCCCAATCTGACCTGGTCGATGGATTTCGTCATGGACGCACTTTCCACCGGTCGCAGGATCAAGTGTCTTACCTGCGTCGATGATTTCACAAAGGAATGCCTGACGGTCACTGTTGCCTTTGGGATTTCAGGCGTTCAGGTCACGCGTATTCTGGACAGCATTGCACTGTTTCGAGGCTATCCGGCGACGATAAGAACTGACCAGGGGCCGGAGTTCACTTGCCGTGCACTGGATCAATGGGCCTTTGAGCATGGTGTTGAGTTGCGCTTAATCCAGCCGGGCAAGCCAACGCAGAACGGATTTATTGAGAGCTTTAACGGACGATTTCGCGATGAATGTTTGAATGAGCACTGGTTCAGCGATATCGTTCATGCCAGGAAAATTATTAATGACTGGCGGCAGGATTATAACGAATGCCGCCCGCACTCCACGCTGAATTATCAGACACCGTCTGAATTTGCAGCGGGCTGGAGAAAGGGTCATTCTGAGAATGAAGATTCCGACGTTACTAACTGAGTGTTGTATCTAATCGTGGGGGCAGGTCAGTATGGCTTTATGATGTTCAAATACACATAGTGAGATTTTATATATGAATATAAAACGATTGTCTCATACTACACCGTCCGAAATTGAGAAACACGAAATGGCAGGGCGTATGTATGAAGCCTTAGACATTGCAAGAGCAATTGAAGGTGGTCAGGTTAAAACCATCGATGAAGTTTTATCATTAGTTCAAACTAGTGCTATTAATCTCGGTAGGGTTCTTGAGTGCAATACTTGGATTTATTCTGATTGTCGCCTCGATATAAAGGCATCCATTGAAAATTCCAAATGACAATTTAAAGAGATTGTGGAGTTCGCAGAAATGTACAACAAGGTAATTTCATCTTTAAATGAAGTAAAAAAATCGTCTAAGCATCTTACTGATATCACGAAGCTAGTGAATGAAACGGAAGACGACGAGCTGAAAAAACTGTTAATGCCAGTTCTTGTGGCGCTAAGTGAGCACAGCACAAATGCACCCGCAGCGGTTAAGAATACACCTTGTAATTTTATCAGCGGCAAGCCCTTTGATGCGGTTTATAAGTATTGCCTACCATATATTGAGGCCAAAAAACCCGAATGGCAGGTACTTGCTGAACGCCACGGTTGGACTCCTCCAGCACCATAACCTTCTCTTAGGCCGCGCCAGCGGCCTTTTTTCCTGCGTTCTCTCGTAAATTCTTTCGCCCGTCACCCCTGCGAAAATCGCAGAATTCACGTAGCGCACCGCCGTGACTGCCTCCATCAAAAAAACTCACCGATAATTTTCGCACCGCAAACAACCTAACTCACTGTAAAAACACAAATCATCTTCGCGCCGGTTGCGCCTCGATGTCGATGGCCAACTTCCGGAACGGCTGCGACCGCTCCAGATTATTTGAACAAGATTTCTGGCGTTCCTGGCGACACGTCGCCAGCTTCCGGCAGCGAGCACTGGCCGCTTCCTGTTTCATTCCCGCGCCACCTGGACACGGAGGTTATTTTGTCTAGTTCAACTTGTAGCTGGAGATCTGGCCTGGTATGATACGAATGTACTCGAAAATCCCTTTCTGAACGTTAGCCTGGAGGAATCGATGATATCTTTTATTTTAGCGTTTCTTTTACTGTCCTTGTTTTTCGCTGGCCTGATTCTCTTTCCATATAACAAAGTAGCTCAGTGGCTAAAAGGACATATACACATACGCACTTTCTGCGCTGGTATCGCTTTGATTGCGTTCGGTTTCATATTTGATAGTGAACAGGCTCCAGTTAAATCTGCAAATGATATGAGTTTAATCCTTCCTCAGTATGCTTCCGGTATTCATCTATTTATTGTTGCCTCCGGTATTATCTGCTTCGTGGCCTCCTTCTTTATCAACCGCCTTTTCAGTGATAACGATTAATCCTGTGAGCTGACGCTCATAATCCTTGCTGTGCGTCAGACTGTTTTCGTTAAGTTTCTTCTCTTATCTCATATTGGACATTGAGGTAATACCGTCCAGTTCTGCTGGCAGCGCGAGATCTGGCCTGGTAGAATGGCTGTAATCCATCGGAAAGGGTGTTCACCATGAGTGCTGTAGAAAAAATTCTTGATAGCATCGGACTTAAAACCCATGAACTTGGCTCACTTGATCAGACTGATAGCCTGATTCTCTGTCGTATCTTTGAAGCGGTGCAGCAGTACGCGATGTACCACGATAAGAACCCTGAGCTGGAAAGCGAGTGTGAAGAAATACAGGCGGTGATCAGGAAACACCTGAATCAGAGTGTGATCAGATAGGAACAGGCCGCGAAAGCGGCCTTTTTTACGCCTCCCGTTTAATTCCCCGCGCCGTTAGACATACAGGTCATTCTGTCCGGTTCTGCTGTCTGTGCTAGGGTTAACGAGGTAATCGTTACGCTTGAAATATAACACAAACGTTATATACTCTGCATGTTCTTAACGGGAGGTCATTGTGCGTATTTCTATAGTCCAGATGATAAATGATTACTATGAAGGTGATCGGGAAAAAGCAGCTAAAGCAGCCGGAATCAATTCAGTTCAACAGCTTAATAATCTGGTTTCAAAAGGTTATGAAGTAGCGAGGTTAGATAATGGTGACTGGATCATGTTGACGAGCAAAACGAAAATATTTAAGCAGGCGTAGATAACACTTGTGTTATATAACACAAGTGTTATAATTATTCCATGTTAACGAAACAGCGGGATAATGATATGAGCCTTAAGAATAAAATGTTTGATATTCCAGGTATCCATGAGTCAGTAAAAAGCGATTTTGAAGCCGGACTGATTACTCTCGAACAAGCTGCCACTGAATTTTATAAAGGTAATTGGACGGCTTTTGTCGATATTGAATATACCAAAAAACAACTTGGTATTTAGAAAATAAGCAGCCCCGTAACAGCGGGGCATGTTAAATCTTACGGATATAATCAAGGCGGCAATCATGGCAACAATCACCTCGTTACTGTGCCTGGAACCAGGCGAAGCGGTTTACTACTTTACGGCGGGTAAATCTTATCCGGTTACGGCCAGCCGGGAAAACCTGTCATTGCCGGGTGTGGACGTTATCGACGATGAGGGGGAGTCTGTCTTTGTTCGCCTGTCAGATTCAAGTCATGGCGAATTTGAGGTGATCTATGGCGACTAAAGAGACTGAAATACTGCTGGGTGATGAACTCTGCGATAACGAGCTGGAGCCAGAGTGGTTAGCTCATGGGATCGTTAATCTGAACAGTAAATACGTGCCGGGCGAGGATGAAAAGAAACGCTATCAAAGCGCTGACATTGTTAAACATATCATAGAATTTGATTCGTCGATCAAATGGTCTGTGGATTCTATTCTTGATGGAGTCGCAAAGGCTGAAAACGGCGGCTATTCATCTGCCGAACTGTCCGAACTAAAGCAAGTGACAACACTGTATTTAAAAAATTTAAAAGACATTCAGGAGAGAGTAACCCAACAATGTTATGAACTTGCAGAAAAAACTCTACTCGCTCATGGAATTAAGTTAGATACTGAGAGTGATTTTGATGTTGACGGCTATCAGTTTAAAGCAACAGCTGTTACTGATGAGATTAATTATATAGTGTCTGATTTGTTATCTCCCGGTGACATCGCTAATATTAATATGAGTCTTTATAATGTGGTTGTTACAGGAGATAAAAAGATACGAAAAACTCAGTTGCCGACACGATTGATAATGAATCTATGGCTTAATTCTTAGTTATATTGTATTGTGCCTTAGTAGACAAAGCCCGATAATTTTTTTCCATAATAAAAGGAACTATGATGAAAAAGTTAAAGACTACTGTATCTGCAATTGTATTTTCACTGGCTACATCCTTTCCTGTCTTAACGTTTGCGGCTCAGCCTGTAACTGATGTTGACTCTCTCAATGAGTTGAAGCAAATCCGCGCTATTCTTGAGCAGAACGTTCAAAAAAACTTTACATGTACTGACGGGGAAAAATCATATACTGCTGGTATGGATGTAAACCGTAATGGGAATCAGTATAAGTGTGAAGTTAAAGGCGATCATACTGAGTGGGTTTTCATTCCGCGCATGGGTTAGTAAGAAAAATTATTAAAAGGCCGCTCCAGCGGCCTGTTTTCTGCCGTTCTCTCGTAAATTCTTTCGCCCGATACCCCTGCTTAAATCGCAGAATTCACGTAGCGCACCGCCGCTCTCCGCTACATCAAAAATACTCACCAATTTATTTCACAGTGCAAATACCCTAACTTACTGTAAAACAACAAATCATATTCGCGCCGGTTGCGCATCGAGCGCGTTGGCCATCGTCTTTCCCAGCTGCGACCGTTCCAGTTTATTTGAACAAGATTCCCCGCACTCCTGGCGTGGTTTGCGGTAAGATCACCTCGCGCCAGTTCGCTGACGCTCCGGGGGCTGCGTCCGGGTTTGTTCCAGCCCCCGGACTCCTCTCATTAATTCCCCGCGCGGTTAGACATACAGGTCATTCTGTCTATTTTTTTAGATGCGCAGGGCGCATGGGAGGCGTTCCACGCCGGAAGCCCCGCAGCGTCAGCGAGGACTCAGAAAGCATTACGGCCTCAGCCGTAAAATCCCCCCACTGCCAAGCCGGGGTTACGGCCAGCCTGTCCAGCGGCCACAAAAAAGCCGCTTTCGCGGCTGTAAGCTCAGTTACCTTATTGATTTGATATTTCTCAGTCGCGTGATTCTGGCTTTTATGACTTTGATAAGTTTAAGCTCGCCGTTATATTCTATTTCATGATCATCGCTCCACAATCCCGCCGCTTTCTCATCCTCATACCACTTAATGCTGTCGTAGGTGGATTCCAGCTCGTAGCGTAATGCCATATTGGGTGTGGTGTATAAGCCAGCAGGTAACGGCTCATTCTCGTAAAATTTCTTGCGATAGTGTGCGGGGAAATTCGTCAGCCAGTTATCCTTTTGCCAGGTGATATCTTCGGCTTTTTGTACCAGCTGATCACCACTCTTTTTGTGTCAAAGTATTTTGATACTGTCCGGTTCTGTATGGATCTGACGTGCCATTCATCAAGGTCTAAATGGCATTTGCCCTCATCATCTGTCCGGCCAAACGCTCTGTACAGCACTGCGCCAACCCTGATGATACTGGCGGGATAACGTTGTGGTTTCATCTTTTTAAGCCCTCCTGTCGGCGCTCAGTCCGTCATTCACCGTTAAGCCGGATCATGATATTCATGACTGATTTCAGCTTACGGTTGTGTGCATCCAGCAGACCGTTGCAAAGGTATTGTAATTCCTCTTCGGTCAGTAAGATTTCCATATCATCATTGCGCATTTTCCAGTGCTCAGGCTTATCGGCGCGGGTAAAACTGATCCCGTCAATAACCGGGGTTTCCTTTGTCCAGCTTTCACTCTCCAGATAGCGTAACAGGCGCACCGTGGAAATATATTTTTCCCAGCCCAGCATGACCGTGAAATAATTCCCGTCAATATCGAGGCGTACCAGCGGTGAAACGCGCTGCTCTTTTGGAACCATGCGGTTACGGATCGTTCCTTCCACGCTAAGACGAAAGTTCAGGTTTCCGCGCTGATATTCTTTCGTCACGGAACGTATAGTATCCGGTGTGTTTTCAGCGGCGAATGTGGCGCGGTCTGCACGATATTTCAGGTAAAGGCGAAGGGCGAACGGAAACAGTTTGTCGGCATCATCAAAAGCGATTGTGTCGCTTTTTAGCGCGTGTTCTGCAATCGTTTTGATTTCACTATACCAGGGCAACTGGACACTGCGCCTGTTTATTTCTGTCAGTGCTCCTTCTGCCACAAAGCGTATTTCAGCAGGAGAGAGCGGGGCGGTATCGTAGTTATATTCGCTGTCTGAAATGTTATCAGCCAGCAGGTGATAAAGTCGGCTCAGGGGCGCGAAGGGTTCGGCTTTCAGGAGTGCATATTCCGCCTGATCGCTGCTCTCATTATCGAGGCCATTAATGAGGTAGCGTTCTACGAGCGTGTTAACAGAAATACCTTCCTGTCTGGCCGTCGATTTCAGGCGCACAATGATTGTTTCATCGAAACGGAGATTGAGTTGCTTAACCGTCATGGGGCATCCTTATAATAGGTTTTCCATGATAGTATCACAAAACATTGTAAATGCTATGCTAGCAAACTCTTGATTCTCGCAAATTCTTTCGTCCGTTACCCCTGCGAAAATCGCAGAATTCAGGGGTCGGTTTGGGAAACGGAAATTTTTGTACTATAAGGGCTTCCCCGGCATGTCAACGCCGGTGTTTACGGTTTCTGTCTG
>OBLF01000656.1_pt1 | contig 35564 bp, 32 predicted proteins | sample 1519231 | NCBI WGS metagenome assembly OBLF01 (sample SAMEA2602895, study PRJEB22501) | metagenome | reverse complement strand
GGCAGCCGCTCTTTTGCCTGTCACGCCTGCGTAAACTTCTTGGTTGCCGGGTCAAACGTGCCCTTCGTCTTGACGCCGGTGTAATGCACGTTGAACGGGATCTGGTAGCCGGTGGTATCGCCGCCGTAGCTGACGATCTCGATGTAGCATTCCTCGCGCACTGCGGGGTACGCCCCCGCCGTATCCTTGTCCCAGAGCTTGACCTCGACGATGTCGGTTTTCAGGTCATCCAGCACCAGATCGCCGTCGATGATGGCCTGCAGACGCTCAAACAGCGGGTCGCCCGGCTCGGCGTAGTAGGGGCTGACCTCGCCCTGCTTCTGGTAGCCGTTGATCGTAACCGTCGTCTCACCGACGATATTCGACTTTTTCTCCACGTTCGCGGTCAGCTCGGGGGAGTATTCCTCCAGATCGCTGCCCAGGCGGGTGTAGCTGGCGTCGCCGCTGCCAAAGGCGGCGTTCAGGTAGTGGGCCATGTACTTGCGTTCAATTTTCATGTGGTTTCCTCCGTATAAACTTGTGTGTATTCCGCTTGTAAACGCACGGTGTAGACCGCCGTGCCGCCCGCGTCGGCGCGCTCCATGCGGCCCTGCTCGGCGCGCAGGACCTCGCGCCCCGCGTTGCCCAGCACCGGCCCGCGGCCTGCGGCGCTCTCCGCTGCCGCCCAGGTCTGCAGATCCAGCAGCCGCGCGGCGTTGTCGGCATCGGTGCGCGGCAGGCAGAGCCGCAGCGTGAACTCCGCCCGGCAGCGCTGTGTCACGCGGCCCAGCAGGTTTTCCCGCCGGTCCAGCACCGTAATGCCCCGGCACCACAGCCCCGCCGTGTACGGCGCGGGGCCAACGTCCCCCACCGTCAAAGAAAGCCCCTGCAGGGCAGGGGCCCGGGCCAGAAAGGCCGTCATTTTTGTAAGCATGGTTTGCCTCCTTCTCTAAAGCCTTCCCCGAGGGGCTGCGCTCGCAAGCGCGTGTCGGAGCGCAACCGCCGAAGGCGGCTTTTAGCGCGTAGACTGAAGGTGGCGCCGCAGCGCCGGATGAGGGCAGACTTCGCGCGGCCCTCCCTTTCATCGTTCGCCCACGCAAGCTCGCCCCTCATCAGCCGCCTGCGGGCGGCAGCTTCTCCCCCGGGGGAGAAGCCAAAAAAATTCTCACCTTGTCAGGCTCCTCACGCCCGTTCCGCTTCCGTTCCACCAGGCACCGGCCTCGACATGGTGCGGTTTACCGCGCAGCCGCATCGGCAGCACGTACTGCACCAGCGCCGCACCCTCCACCGCCGCGGGCACAAAGCCCGGCCAGTCGGCCCAGGTCAGTGCCGGGCCCTCGCCGGGGAACAGCCTGTCCCCCGGTGCCAGCGTATAGTCCGCGCCGTACCGGGCCGTCGTCTCTGGGATGACCACCAGCAGCGCCGCGCCCCGGCGTGTGCCGCCTGCATCGGGCAGTTCCCGGCGGCCCTGCTGCCAACAGACGCCCCGCAGTACGGTGCGCACCACGGTCTGCGCCGCTGCGTCGGCGTGGTAGAGCGTCACGGTATCGCGGTACAGTTTATTCATGGAGCAGCCACCGCCCGATCCGCAGATAGTAGCCCGCCTCGTGGCGGAAATGCGCCGCCCGGTCTGCCAGCGTGCGGGAGCACAGCTCGGGCGGCGCGGTGTAGGTCTCGCTCACGCTGCCGACGCTCACCTTCGCAATGCCCCGGGCTTCGTCCTCCTGCGCGAACTCGTACATTGCGTCGGCCACAGCGCAGAGCGCCATGCTCTCGGCCAGCTCCGGGTCCAGCCCCTGGCGCGGTGCCACGGCGTACATCTCCCGCATACGGCGCAGCTCGTCCCCGGCGCGTCTGATGAAGCGGGGGAACTCCTTCTCCGGGATGTCCTCGCCCAGGTAATCCTCTACGTAAAAGGTATAATCCGGCACGCGCACGCCCCCTTACGCCTTGAACTTTGCCAGCACGACCTTAGCCTCATTGGACAGCACAGCGACGTAAAATTCGTCCGCCGTGATTTCGGTGGTGCGGGTCTTGGGCTTGCGCTCGGTCTCAATGTTGACCTCGCGCTTGCGGTAGATGGTCAGCGCCGGGATCTCGTCGTCGACCTCGGGGTCGGCCTCCAGCTTGACGATGGGGCAGGCGTAGACGCCTTCGGCCAGCGGGACCTTCTTGCTGGGCACAAGGCGGCAGCCCGCGATCATGCCGATCTCGCCGGTCAGGCTGACTCCGGGCGTGTACTTGTCGGCGCTCAGGAAGTCGGGGTTCTTGCGCAGCTGGGTGACCTGCTTCGGGTGGATGAACAGCACCTTGTCGGAGCAGCCCATCTCCTCCTCAAACAGGTCAACCGCATCGACGATGGCGTTGTAGCTGATCTGGGCCTGGCTGCCGTCGTAGATCAGGCTTGCGGTCTGCAAAGCGTCCATGCAGTCATTGTCGACCTTGGCGGCAATGGCCTGCGCCAGCTGGGTATTGGCCTCGCCCACCGGGTTGCCGTAGCCGGACAGCACGGCCTCGTCGGTCAGGCCGATGCCCTTCATGGCCTTTTTGATGGTGGCCTTGCGGGTGGAGGTCGTCATCTTCTCAATAGCGACCTCGCCGCCCTCGGCCACGTCGGAGGCGTCGCCGATGTAGGTGTAGGCGGGCACGGTGATGGTATCGCCGGGCACACCCTGCAGCGTATCGTCAATTTTGGCAAACGGTGCCACGCGCAGCTTCTTCGGGATTCGCGCGGACACCATATCCCCCATAACCTCAGGGTCGATCAGTTCGGACAGCTTCGTGATGAAATCAGACATATAGTTTCTCCTTTTTTGTGTTTTTACTTTTGTACGGTAGGGGCCGCATGCCCGGCCCGCCGGTTTCCGTTGGTTGCCCCTTTCACGGTTTGCTTTGTAGGGAGGGGTCTTGACCCCTCCGCGGCGGCCAGAGGGCTGGCCGCCCTACAAGCGTCCGTGTACGTAATTTGCAGGGGAGGGCTTCCTCCCTCCCGCGGGGCGTCGAGGACGCCGCCCCCTACAAGCCTCCCTTGTCAAAGGGAGGTGCCGAGCGTAAGCGAGGCGGAGGGATTCCTCCCGCCGCCCCTCACTTCCTCAACTCTTTATAAACCTCCGGGTTCTCCTTCTTCAGCGCCAGTCTCTCCCGGTACCCCATCCGCGCAAAGGCGTCGCGGTCCAGCGCTACCGGCACGCTGCCGGTCCCCGCGGCATAGGGCGCGGGGGTCTGCATCGGCTTGTTCTGCTCGTTCTCCATTGTATTTCACCTCACTTTCTGCAGCATCGTAGGGCGGGGTGACCTCACCCCGCCACACTGCATGGCAGGCTCATTGCGCCCGCCCTGCATTGCCCATAAACCGGCGGCGAATCTCTGCCAGCTCCGCCTCGGTCTCATGCGGCAAATCAAAATACCACGCCAGCGCCAGCTCGGGGCGCAGAAGCCCCGCGTCCACCAGCTCACGCTGCTCGGCCCAGATGCGTGCACGGTCATACAAAACACCGTCGCCCCAGTCGATAGCCGGGGCTGCGGTCTGCGGCAGACCGTCCTGCCCGTACACCGCGCCCAGCGCACTGCACAGCGTCATGGCCTGCTGCACCGTATCCGTCCACGCGCTCTGCAGGTCGCGGATCGTCAGGTCGTAGTCCACCGACGTTGCGGCGATCTCCGTCGCCGTGCGCGGCTCGGCGGGGGTCTCGACCTCGCTCAGAATGCCGCGGCGCAGGCCCAGCAAGCTCTCACACCCGCGCAGAAGATCCTGCTTGCGGGCCAGATAGCTGCCCTCCCGCAATGTCGGGCTGTAGACCGTCACGCCGACATTGGCCGGGTCGTCCGGCAGGCCGACAAACAGATCGTCCTGCAGCGCACGGCGGCCCTGGGCATCGGGGCGCAGCAGGTCCTCCGACGCAAAAACGCGGGACGCACCGTTCGCAAATTCGGCGTTCAGCTGCTCCTCGCAGCGGGCCAGTGCGTGCAGCAGCCCCGCCGCCGGGGCGTAGATGCTGACCGCGTCGGGGCTGCCGTCCACACAGTTCATCAGCGGCGTTTTCAGCACAGCCAGCCCGACGCCCTGCACCCCCGGCAGCACAAGCTGCGGGACCAGCTCCGCACAGGCGGGCAGCGTGGCCAGCGGCACACAGCGGCCCAATGTCTGGCCGTTCAGCTCAAACAGCCGCGTTTCGATGGTCAGGCCGTCCGCGCCCGCGGTGCGGCGCTCCAAAAGGGCGTACTGCCGCCCATCTACGCTGTGCCGCTCCATCGTGCCGACGGCCAGAAGGCTGCCGTGGGCGTCGCGGGCCAGCGGCACGTAGCAGTCGCGCCGGATGGCCGCAAAGTCGAACGCCCCGTCCCGCGGCACCGGTTTCAGCAGACACTCTCCGCCCACCAGCGCGTACTGCATCGCGGTCTTGGCCGCCGCGTTCAGCGCCGACAGGCTGCGGCGCAGCGGGTCCGGTGCCTCGGGCGGCAGGCGGGTCTCGTACTCGGCAAAGACCGTGCGGCAGAGCTTGCCGACGATCAGCGCCGCCACACGGGGCGCGGTATCCTCGCCCGCGCGCGGCACACCGTAGTACAGATCAAACCATTCCCGCACCGCCGCCCGCATTTTGACAGATGTAACGTCACTTTTTCCAAATGCCTGTTCCAAATAGGATTGCAAATCATCCTCTCCTTTCTTCATTGCCACGCGGTAGGGGCCGGGCATGCCCGGCCCGCGGCCTTCCTACAAGCGTCCGTTTTCGCCAGGCTGCGGGCCGCACATGTGCGGCCCCTACATGCGCAACACATTTTAGCTTCCTCTCCTTCTCCACACCCCCTCCACCGCGTACCGCACCGCGTCAATGTGGTGGTTGTTCACGTCGGGGTAGCCCGGCAGCACCTCGCCCGTCCGCGGGTCGCGCTCGTACTCGTACTCACTGAACTCCGCCGCCGTGGCCGGGCAGCGCACCGGGTCAATGATGATCGCCGCCAGCCCCTGCAGCCACTTCATGCTCTCACGCACGCTGCCGGGGCCCTTCTGGGCTGCGCGGCAGGGCAGCCCGGCGGCGCGGTAGTCGGCGCAGGATTTCGGCTCGGCGGCGTCCGCCGTCAGCGGGCCGTCCGTGCCTGCGCCGCGCGCCAGCAAAAGCTCTGCCGTCTCGCGGTTCGGCGTGCGGCTGCGCGTCAGCTCGTCAAAAATCACCAGCACCCGCCGCGCCGCATCGTAGGCCGCGGCGTTGTAGGCCCAGGGGTCGGGGTACCAGCCCCAGTCCACGCCGTAGTAAACGCGGTCATACCGTTCCAGCTCGTCGTCCGGCACGGCCCGCAGCTGCAAATTGGCAAACACCGCCGCGCCGCTGCCCACGACCTCGCCGCCGTACTCATGGCGGAACGCCGCCGGGTTCGTCCGCTGCAGGTGCTCGGCGTCGGCCCAGAACCGCTCGCCCAGCATGGCCCGCGGCAGATCGCGGTAGGTCGAATGGTGCACCAGCTTGCCGGGGCGGGTCTCCAGCGCGTAGCGATTGGCCCAGCTGCGGGCCATGGCCGGCGGGTTGAAGCTCTTTAACGTCAGCGTCCAGCTGCCGCCGCGCAGCACGGTCTGCTCGACGTTGCGCACCTCCTCGGGGCCGTCGAACTGGTCAAGCTCCTCAAACCAACAAATGCCCACAGCGCCGAACGGCAGCTTTAAGCTCTTGAGCTTGCCCGGGTCGTCCGTCCCGAAGAATAAGATCTTCTGCCCGGTGGGCAGATAGGTACACTCCATCGGGCTGACCGTGCAGCGGAAATACCCCGCGCACCCCAGCTCCCCGATGGCCCATACGATCTGGTTGTACACGCTGTTGCGCAGCGTGCCGCCGACCTTGCGCAGCACCACAGCGTGGCAGTCCGGGTGGCGCAGCAGCTGCCAGACCAGCTCCATCGAAAGATAGCTCGACTTACCGGACCCGCGTCCGCCCTTGGCCACGACCTCTGTCACCTCGCCGCGCCGTATTGCCTGATGCACGGGCCAGAACACGCCGGGTATCTTCTCCTTCAGCCGCACTTCCACCTTGGTGCCTCTCTCCTCTCTTCTCTCTCCTAACTTTCACTGTCCACAATGACCACCCCCTCTGTTTTTGCCCCGTCGCCCAGGCCCAGATGCTTGTACAGCATTTCCAGCGCGCGCAGCTTGTCGGCCACCTTGACCGGCAGACCACCCTCCTCGCCGGGGACGGCAAAGGCGATCTCGGCCAGCTCGTCCAGCACATGGTCCGCGTCGATCTCACACAACGGCATCCCTCCTTTTCCCGAATGGGTATAAAAAAACTCGCGGGAGGAATCACTTCCTCTCACGAGTTTCGATGGTATCATATTACCACTGCTGGTTGTGAAATACAATGAAATTTTGCGAAATCTTCGGGAAATTTACTGAAATCTTTTTCACGCCCGCTTCGGCACGGCCATCCCCTCCACAGCCGTCCGGTGCAGCTGGTACGCCCGGCGCTGAACTACACCCATCGCCTCCGCGATTTCCGAAAAATTCTGCCCCATCACATAGCGGCGGCGCAGCACCTCCTGCCCCGGCCTATCCCGCACCGTCATGATGCCGCACATAATTTCCGCGCGCGTTTCCATGCAGCTTTCCAGCTGCTGCTCCAGCCTTTTCTGCGCTTCTTCGATACGTTCTACAGCCCGCGGCAGCCTGTCCGCGTTAGGGCCGCTGCGCCCGGGCATGCCGCTCATGCAGGCCGTCACCCGCTCGGCGTCGCTGCGCAGCACCTCGATTTCTTCTTCCAGCATGTGCTGGCAGCTGACAGACGCCTGATAGCGACCCAGCCACTCCACTTTTTCCTTATAGTCCATCGCTGTCCTCCTTATATGTTGCCGCTCCTGTCAGGTATTGTTGGTTACTCTCATCTTAATGCAACAACATATAGTTGTCAATATATTTTTGCAAATTCCCGCCTGGCAATCCCAAAAACCGGACTTCCGCTTCTTTTTCCGCTTTCCCGCTTGACACCCGCCGCCCCTCCATGCTACGATGACGATACTATAAAGAAAAGGAGTGTTCCGCCATGAAGCATCCAAAGGGCATCTGGCTCCGCAGGGGTCTGCTCCCCTATTACCTCACGGGTCATCGGCTTGCGCTGGCTCTCCTGCTCAGAGATAAGCCCAGCACTGCCGCGCAGCTTGCGGCGGCGCTCACCGAAAAGGGCTATCGCACCGACCCGCAGACGCTCGAAAAATCACTGGCCCGCCTGACGCGGCTCGGCATCGTCTCGGTCTCCGACAGCGTCTACCGCTGCACCTGTGAGAAGCTCGACGCCGCCCGCTATTCGGAGTCCCAGCTCCTCGACCTGATCGGCATGACCCAGAGCACCGTAAACAGCACTGCCTTTTACACCACCACCCCGCCCCCAAGCGTCAGCTCCCGCGGCCCCAGCGGCTCCTGACCCTTTTATAAGGAGAGGGTCCCTTTATGAAACATCTTTCCCGCCTTGCCGCCTGCCTTCTGGTGCTGACCGCGCAGGGTGCCGCTGCGGGTTGCGCGCGTCTCACCTTGAGCACCTCCACCTTTGACCTCACCCGGCGGGACAGCCCTGCCGCCTGCAAAACCGGCCTGCCCAATGACTCCGGTATGCTGGCCACCCGGAAAAGTCCCTTCTGCCTGGGCCTGCCCTGACAAACGAAGAAATGCTGCAAACCCTGCTGGACACCGCCGCCCCCAACGCCGACGGCCTCCGCATCATCGGCCCGGTACATTTTATAGAAACGCTGGAGCGCGAATACGCCTCCTGAAACCACAAAGCCCGCCCCGGTCTGACCCGGGACGGGCTTTGCGTATTGCTCAAACTGTCGAAAAACTCTTGTAGGGGCGAGCATTGCTCGCCCGCCAGCTTACACCGCCGCCTGTTTCCGGGGCGTTTGCGTCAGCGGTCCACTTTCCCGGAGGGGTCAAGACCCCTCCCTACGGTCTGCCGTACACGGGTGCCTTGTAGGGAGCGGTCTTGACCGCTCCGTGCCCGTTTGCGTCAGCGGATGCCCCCCGTGTCGTCGGGGACTCCCCCCGCCTTCAGCACAACGGTGCCACCAGCCGCAGCACCGCGCTGTACAGCGTGCCAAAAAATCCGGTCCGGCAGTCCGCCAGCGTCACCGCGGCACTTTCCTTTTCGATCTCCGCCAGATCGCGCCGCACATCGTCCAGCACCGCGCCGCCGTATAGCAGCACGCTGTTCTCAAAATGCAGGTACAGGCTGCGGTAATCCAGATTCACCGTGCCCACCGCGGCAATGCGGTCATCCACCAGCCAGGTCTTGGCGTGCAGAAAGCCCGGCGTGTAGCTGTAAATTTTAACGCCTGCCCGCAGCAAATGCGGGAAATAGCTCCGCGTCAGCTGGTAGATCGTCGGCTTGTCCGGCACGCCGGGCGTGTAGATGCGCACATCGACGCCGCGCTTGGCCGCCAGCCGCAGGCAGGACAGCAGGTCGTTGTCCAGAATCAGGTACGGCGTGCAGATGTACAGCCGCTTCTGCGCCTGGTTGATAAGCTCCAGATACACGTTCTTCGCCACGGCCTCGCGGTCCACCGGGGTGTCGGCAAAGGGCTGCACCAGACAGTCCGTTTCCACCGGCACGGCGGCGGGCAGGTCGCAGCCCGCGTCCAGGTCCTCGTCGGGGTATTTTGCCTTCCAGAACGTCAAAAAGATGTTTGCCAGGCTCGCTGCGCCGGGGCCATCCAGCCGGACGCCGCTGTCCTTCCAGTAGCCGAACCGCACGATTTTATTGATATACTCGTCCGCCAGATTCACACCGCCCGTAAAGGCGATCTGCCCGTCGATGACCATGATCTTGCGGTGGTCGCGGTTGTTCATGACCAGGTTCAGCACCGGCACGCAGCGGTTGAAGCTGAACGCCCGGATGCCGTCGGCCCGCATCATCTCGGCGTAGTTGTGGGGCAGCAGGCTCAGGCAGCCCGCGTCGTCGTAGATGACCCGCACGTCCAGCCCTGCCGCGGCCTTCCGGCGCAAAATCTCGTGGATCTGCCCCCACATCTCGCCCATGCCGATGATAAAGCTCTCCACATAAATGCTGTGCTGTGCCCCCTGCAATGCGGGCAGCATATCGGCAAACATGCTCTGCCCGTCCGGGTAATATTTCGCCGCCGTGCCGCCGCAGACCGGCATCGGGCCGTAGTCGTGCAGGTAGCGGGCCGTCAGCGCGGCGCGGGGGTCCTGCCGCTGCAAGGCCGCCGCGGCGTCGGGGTCGTCCTTCCGCGCCGGGGCCATTGCGTCCTCGGCGCGCTCCAGCCGGTGGCGCAAGCCCAGCGCCGGGCGCTTGTTGCCCCACAGCAGGTACAAAATGCCGCCCTGCACCGGCATAACGGCAAACAGGATCATCCAGCTGATCTTAAACTCCGGCACCGTGGAATCCTGCCGGATCAGCGCCAGGCACATGATAATGCTCATGGCAACGCCCACGCCGCCGAACCATTTGGCGTAGTCCGCCAGCCAGTAGAACAGCGCAAACAGCCAGAACGCCTGCAGCAGCAGAAGCACGCCGGTCACAACAATGCGGCTGAACACCAGGTTCAGCACCCGGCGCAGCATCAGACGCCAGTTCCGTTTTTTCATACAAACCTCGTATACAAATGCAAAAAGCCGCACGTCATCCCCCAAAGGACGGCGTGCGGCAGACTTCCTTTTTACAATTACAGGCGGTCAATGGCGGCCATGCAGTCGTCCATGGACAGGAAGGTCACGGCGCAGTTGGAGCCGATAAACCACCGTTCATCCCCATTGCAGACGATTTTGCGGATAAGCTTGCCGTGGTACTCAGTCTGGATGTAGATCCCGTTGGGCACTCTCTTTCCCTCCCATATCTTGTAGTGTGGGCCGGGCGGCTGCCTCATATCATGGGCTTTCCGCACCGCGGCTGTACTTAAATTATGCCACAAATGCCCGCTTTGTGCAAGGTGCTTTTTGCTGTAGTTTATGTACGAATCGCCCCATTTTTTGGCATTACGCACAAAGGGTGCATAACAGCGGGCTTTTGGGCGTGTCAATTTTACCGCGAATGCACCAAAACAGCCTTTTTTCACGAAATTTGTAAAAAAATGTTGCGGGATTCCGCGAAACGTGTATAATATAAGATAGTATATTGTGTAGCAGTATCCATATATACTGCCCGATTTTACCATAAGTGACCGGAGGAGCTTAGCTATGACAAAACTGGAAACGCTGCAGTTAAAACTGACTGCGACCCGCGTGCGCATGGGTGTGATCGAAGCCACCCACGGTGCCGGGTGCGGTCATCCGGGCGGCAGCCTGTCCGCGGCGGACGTCCTTACTTACCTGTATTTCCGTGAGATGCGCATTGACCCCGAACAGCCCCAGGATCCCAACCGGGATCGTTTTGTGCTGAGCAAGGGCCACTGCGCCCCCGGCCTGTATGCCACGCTGGCGGAGCGCGGCTTCTTCCCGGTGGCCGACCTGCCCACGCTGCGCCACTCCAACAGCTACCTGCAGGGCCACCCCAACATGAACACCGTCCCCGGTGTGGATATGAGCACCGGCTCTCTGGGCCAGGGCGTCAGCGCCGCCTGCGGCATGGCACTGGCCGCCAAGCAGGCCGGCAGCGACATCAACGTCTACACCCTGCTGGGCGACGGCGAGATCGAGGAAGGCGAATGCTGGGAAGCTTTCATGTTCGCCAACCACTACAAGCTGGATAACCTGTGCATCATGGTCGATGTCAACGGCCTGCAGATCGACGGCGCGACCCGCGACGTCATGAACTCTGAGCCGCTGGACAAGAAGATGGATGCCTTCGGCTTCAACACCATCGTCTGCAACGGCAATTCCTTTTCCGATTTGGAGCAGGCTTTTAAGATGTTTGACCTGTCCCACGGCAGCGGCAAACCCACCTGCTTCCTGCTGCGCACCACCAAAGGTCTGGGCGTCAGCTACATGGAGAATGCCGTTGACTGGCACGGCAAAGCCCCCAACGACGAGGAATATGCACAGGCAATGACTGAGCTGCGCGCCGCTCACGCTTCGCTGGAAAAGGAGATTGAGTTCAACAATGGCTGATATCAAGAAAATTGCTACCCGCGTCAGCTACGGCAATACGCTGGTAGAGCTGGCCCAGCAGGGCGCTGACAATCTGGTGGTTTTTGACGCTGACCTGGCCGCCGCCACCAAGACCGAGATTTTCCGCAAGGCTTACCCCGAGCGCCACTTTGACTGCGGCATTGCCGAGCAGAACATGGTGGGCGTCGCCGCCGGTATGTCCACGATGGGCTATGTGCCCTTTGTTTCCAGCTTCGCCATGTTCGTGGCGGGCCGCGGCTTTGAGCAGATTCGCAACTCCATCGGCTACCCGCACCTGAACGTGAAGATTGCCGCCACCCACGCCGGCCTGTCTGTCGGTGAGGACGGCGCCTCCCACCAGTGCTGCGAGGATATCGCCCTGATGCGCTCCATCCCCGGTATGGTCGTCATCAGCCCGGCCGACGATGTCGAGGCCCGCGCCGCCGTCATCGCCGCCTACAACTACCAGGGCCCTGTCTACCTGCGCTTTTCCCGCCTGGCCACGCCGGTTTTCCATGACCCGGAGACCTACGAGTTCGAGATCGGCAAGGGCGAGAAGCTGACCGACGGTTACGACATCGCCGTCATCTCCACCGGCCTGATGACCAACGAGGCACTGCGCGCCGCCGTGCTGGCCAAGCGCCAGGGCATGAACGTCCGCGTCATCAACATGCCCACCATCAAGCCCATCGATGAGGAGATCATCCTGACCGCCGCCCGCGAGTGCGGCCGCATCATCACCGTCGAGGAGCACAGCATCATCGGCGGCCTGGGCGAGGCCGTCTGCTCCGTCGTCAGCGAGAAGCTGCCCGTCCCCGTGCGCCGCATCGGCGTCATGGATCAGTTCGGTCACTCCGGCCCCGCTAATGAGGTCCTGCGTGACTACGGCCTGACCGCTGACAACATCGTCAACGTCATCCGTGACATCGTCCGCCCGGACGCGAAGGCCTGATTTTCCATCACAAGTACAACAGCCCCGAAAGGCAACTGCCTTTCGGGGCTGTTTTTGTAGGGGCGAACATTGTTCGCCCGTCAACCTTGCCGCGCCGTGCACTTTCCGGGTCGATGCGAGCATCGACCCCTACACCGTAGGGGCGGATTCCATATCCGCCCGGGAGCCTTGCGGCCGGCTGCATATTCTGCGTGCGAACAAGGTTTTCCCTGCATCACAACTCTTAAAACTGCTCCACCCTGAATACCCTTGCCCCGCTGGCCTTGGCCGCGGTCAGGCCGATGCCAGAGTCCTCAAAGATCATTGTATCGGCGGGCGTAACGCAGAAATGCTCCATTGCCCGGCAATACCCCTCCGGGTCGGGCTTCTGCTTTTCCACGTCCTCTCCGGTCACGATCAAGCCGAACCATTCCCGCACCCCGAAATGCTCCAGCACCTCGGTGGCGTTCTGTTTGCTGCCGGTGGTCACGCAGGCCAGGTCATGCCCGGCGGCGCGCATCGTTTTCAAAATTTCCATCAGTGCCGTGTTCGGGCGCACCGCATCGAGAAAGTCACTGTACAGCGCCTTTTTCCGGTCATGCACGCGCTCCACATCGGCGGCGCTCGGCGCACCGCCCATCAGCGGCGGCAGGAACCGTGTGTAATGTCCGCCGTTGCAGCGCTCGGCGTAATATTCATCGGTCACGGTAAAGCCCAGCTCCTCCAGCGCCGCGCGGTAGGATGCCGCGTTGGCCGGCACTGTGTCCAGCAGGGTCCCGTCCAGATCCACGCAAATCAGCATAGTGTCTCCTTTTTATGCTCCGAAAAATCCGCCACATCGTTGGCGACCATGACCAGCCCGGCGTAGAACATCGCTGCGCGCTTGCGGTCCTTGTTCAGCTTGTAGGGCATCAGCCGCAGCCAGTGGATGACCTCGTGCATCAGAATGCTCTCGACCTGCTCCCGCGGGTAGCGGGCGCTCAGATCCTCCATCACGGCGGCCAACAGCGCGTCATAGGCCGCACTGCGCGTCAGCTGGAAGTCAATACGATTGTCCTGCACGGCCACGCGCGGCGTTTTCATCATAAATTCGTAGCTGCCGTGCAGGCTTTGCAGCAGCTTGCCGTAATCCAGGAACGGACTTTCGTGCAGATTGCCGGTATTCGGGTCGATCAGATACCAGCTGTCGTTGTCGGTGCGGCAGATGATGTTCTCAATCGTCAGGTCTCCGTGGATCGTGCCCACAGGGTCCTTCGCAAACAGGTTGCGCAGCCGGTCATGGTCAAATATCCAGTCCAGCGCGGGCAGGTTCTTGTACTCCACGCCGTTGATGCGCAGCGTGTCATAGCTCATCAGCTCGCGCAGCATCCGGTCCTCATGCAGCTTTTTCAGGTTGCCGTCAACCTTCGTCTCGATGTACTTTTCGATTTTCTCCGCGTCCGCCGGGACCGCCGTCGGCTTGTAGAGCTTATCCTCCAGCGTCGCCAGCACCGCACGCAGGATGGCGCGGCTCTTTTCCACGGGGTTCGAGTGCAGGTAGCGGAACATCCCCACAGCCTGCGGGTTGTAGACCATGTCGTACCAGCAGCAGCCGTCGGCCTCCTCGCTGCGCAGAATATCGCACAGCGGCAGGCGGTCTTGCTGGGCACGCAGCCAGTCGAGCTGCTCGGCCAGCTTTGCGCCGTCCTTGCCAAAGGCATATTTGCGGTAGAACGTCGATTGCGTGTCCATGCAGAGCATCGTCGTGGCGTTCGACCCGGCGGAGTAGTCCTCCAGAATCGTAATGCCGCGGTTCATCTGCAAAAACCGCTTGACGTAGTCCTTGTTTTCCAGACCGAAATACCGGCTCAAGAACACCGCGCGGTCATGCTCGTCGGCCTGCGGCAGCAGGTTCAGGTAGCTTTCCCCGGCGGGGGCGGCCTGTGTAGCCTGGTTCATCGCGCCGCGCACGCCCTCGGGCAGCAGCGTGGCCGCCCACATGGCCAGCAGCGGCAGCACAAACCATGCCAGCAGCAGCCAGCGGGCCGCGGGGGCCGCCGTGCCCAGCGCACCGCCGGGCAGCAGCGCGGCAAAGTCCGCGGCGTTGCGCCCGAACAGCAGCCCGAACACATCCACCAGCTGCATCGGCTCCCCGGCCACGGTCAGCGCCGCCGCCAGCGCGGTGTAGGAGCCCAGATACGCCGCCCACATCAGCAGTGTATTGACGACCAGCCGCCCGATTTTCACGCGGCCCAGGTCCTTGAAGGTATTGATGAGGCTCCAGAAGAACATCATGCCGTCCAGCTTCAGCGTGTCATTGAACAGCCCGCAGAACGCAAGGCAGATCTTCTTCAAAGAATCCCGCAGTGCCACGACCAGCACCAATCCCAGCACCAGCAGCAGCGAGAACACAAGGTAATACCGCGCCGCGCCGTCCACCGGCGCACCGCCCAGCCTCAGCAGCCGGAACGCAATAAACCCGAACGCCACAAACCAGACGTCGAGGAACCGATCCATGATGACCGTCGCCAGCGCAAAGCCGATGCCGCTCTTCATCCTGCGGCCCGTGTAGACCGCGCGGAAGGCATCGCCCAGATGGAACGGCAGCACAAAGTTCAGCGCATAGCCGCCGGCCATGCCGCGCAGCATCTGCCCGCGGGGCGGGCGCTCATAAATGCGGATGAACTGCTCCCACCGCAGCAGGCGGAACGCATGGCCCACCAGCACCAGCAGCAGGGCCAGCAGCAAAAGAAGTGCAAGCATCAGCCCGTGATCCTTTCCGATTTCAATTTCCGTTTCAGCACTGCGTACAGCACCGCAGCCGCCGCCACCGCATACCCGGCGATAAACGGCGTCAGATAGTACATAAAGTAGGTGTCCGGCGCGGTTAAAAACACAAGCGGGATGCGCGCAAAAAACGTGCCTGCGGCAAAAAACAGCATCCAGCGCCGCTGCACCAGCAGCACCGCCAGTGCCAGGCCCAGCAGCACGAACGGCGGCAGCATCCACCACGTCAGGTCGATCAGCCCGCCCGCAAAGTCGGTGCTGGACGCCATATCCACAATAAACGTCCGGCGCAGCTCCTTGTTCAACGGCTGCACGGCGGCGCTGTCCTGCAAAAAGCTCTTTTGGTCGTCCTGCGTCGGCTCGCCCTCATACAGCAAAAATGCCGATGCAAACGCGATCTTCTGGTTGGACTGACCGTTCTGGCGCTGGCGCAGCGTGTTGTAGAACACACCCGCACGCTCCCGCAGCATGCTCTTGGGATACTTGAGGGCCAGCTTTATAATGGCCTTCTGGCAGGCCGACCAGTCCTCCGCCGAGCCGCCGCGCCCGGCGAGCATCCCCCCGCGCAGTTCATTGCCGTGGGTCTCGGGGTTGGCGCGGCAGAATTCCACATCAAACACGCGGTCAATGTCGGCCAGCGCCTCGGCGTCCTCCACGGGGTCGGCGTCCTGTACCAGCGCCGCCGTCTGATAGCACAGTGCGATCATCTTGTACTGCCACGCCTCGCCCATCAGCGCGCTGCTGTAGCGGGAGCAGGCGAAATACCCCACCAGCACCAGCGCCGTCACCGCGCCCACCGCCAGCGGGCGCAGCAGCCTGCGGGCGCAGAGCAGCGCCAGCAGCACCGGGATGGCGGCCAGATAGTAGACGCACTCGCTGCGCCACGACGCAGCCAGCGTGCCCAGAATCACGATAGCGGCCAGCTCCTTTTTGTTCAGCTTCGTGCCGCGCAGGTACATGGCCACCAGCATGAACACCAAAAACAGCTCGGTCCACGTTGACCAGGTCGTGCGGAAGGGCTGCTGGGTGTGCATCAGCACGGGCGGCAGCAAAAACGGCAAGTAGACCAGCGCAAACCACGCCGGGCGCACCGGGCGGGTCAGCCGCTTTTCGGCCAGGTCCTGCGCCGTGGCCGCAAAGCAGCCCACAATGCCGCTGATGAGCAGGTTCTGCACCAGCACGACGCCGCCGGGCATCGGCACAAACATCAGTGACAGAATGAACGCGCCGCTGGTCAGAAAGTGCTGCCATGAGTTGGGCTGCAGCGTCCGCGCCAGATACAGCACGGCCAGGTCATCATTGCCCCAGATGCCGGGCCAGACGATGAGCAGGATGACCAGATTCACCGCCAGATACGGCAGCGTCCAAGCCACCCACCGCCGGGCAAATTTGTCCCCGGCGCGCAGCTTCTGCACCAGCGTCACCGCGCCGTGCACCAGCCCGAACGCCAGCACCAGAAACAGCGCCTTATAGACAAAAAACGCCGGTGTGCGCCAGTCATAGCGGAAGAACAGCCTGTCCGTTCCCAGCGTCAGGGCGCACCACAGCACCGCAGCCGCCAGCTCCGCCGCCGTTCGCTTTTTTGCAGGTGTTTTCATTCTTACTCCTTCAGGTCAGCGCGTCAAAACCGGCCTTATTGGCGGGTGCCTCCGCCGCGCGGTACTCGTCCGGCGTGCCGAACGGCAGATGTAAATCACACGCAAAGCCCGCAATTCTTGCGCCCTGCGCGGCCAGCACATTGTAAATGCCGGAGACAAAAAATTCCTTGTACTCGCAGTTTTTCAGGTATTCGGCGCAGGCATCGGCGTAGGTTTTCTTATCCTTGAAATAGTACGCGCCGCAGATAGCATCATGGCTGACGACCTGCTTTTCCACCGTATGGCAGACATTGCCGTCCGCGCCGTACTGCAGATAGCTGTACGCGGGGGAATCACTCTCAAACGTCAGCAGTGCGCCCTCCGGGCCGTTTGCAAAGCCGCCCTTAGCGCAGAACTCGTTGAATGCCCTGCAAACAAACAGATGGTCGCAGTCGTTGAACAAAATCGGCTCACCGTCGGGCAGGCCCTCGCAGCCCTTCAGCGCCGTGACGGCCGCGCCCTCGGTCACCTCGGGCAGCGCCACAATGCGGGCCGCGGGCCAGTACGCCTTGATTTTTTCGTCGATGGCAAAGTCGCGGATATGCTCCTCGAGCACCACAAACGTGAGGTCCGCGCAGTCCACGAACTTCTCCACGCTGCGCGCCGCCCAGTAAAAGAACGGCTTTCCGTTAATTTCGATCAGCGGCTTCGGGCAGACAAAGCCGTTTTTAAAAAACCGGCTGCCCCTGCCGGCCATGGGGAGAATCAGGTGAAGTTTAGACATGATGTACCTCGTTTCAAAAAGCCTTCCCCTGCGGGGGAAGGTGGCGCGCAGCGCCGGATGAGGGGCGACCTGCCGCCATTGCCTGTGCAATTTTCCGCAGAAGAGTTGCTCCATTCACGCTGCCCTCATCAGTCGCCCGCGGCGACAGCTTCCCCCCGAAGGGGAAGCCTTTTTACTTTTCCAGTCCCGCCAGCATCCGCGTCTCGGCCTCAATGACTCTGCCAAGCCCCGTCTCAATATCGACCTGCGGCTGCCAGCCGTAGACCTCGCGGGCGTGGGTGTTGTCGCACTGGCTGAACTTGTTGACCTCGTGGTCCAGGATCTCCGGTTTGATGCCGTAGGCCCCGCCGTACAGCTCGGGGTACTTGGCCCAGTAATGGCTGCTCGGGCAGTATTTGGCCTCAATATTTTTGCCCATCAGGCGGTTGGCAATGGCGTACAGCTCGCGCACGGAATAGCTCTGGTTGCTGGACACGTTCACCGCGTCAAAGCCCTTCTGCGGGTGTTCGACGACGCGCAGCGCCAGCGCGATCAAATCATCCACGTAGATGTAATCGCGGCGCTGGTTGCCGTCGGAGTGGAACTCCGGCGTGCGGTCATAGTACAGCTCGCGGATCATGTAGCCGACGAACGGCGGCTGCTTGCGCAGGCAGTCGATGTGCGGGCCGTAGACGTTGGCAAAGCGCAGGCAGGTCACGGTCATGCCGTAGGTATCGGCAAAGCTCTGGGCAAAGCGCTCGCCACAGTACTTCGTGTTGGGGTAGATCAGCGTCGGCGGGTTGAATTTACTCTCCACCGTCGGGAACTCCGTCTCATTCTCGTACATGGCGTTGGTGGACGCCTGCACCAGCTGCCTGATGCCGGTGCGGCGACCTGCTTCCAGCAGATTGACCAGGCCTAGGGTGTTGACCTCGATGGCCTGCACCGGGTCGCTCTGGCAGTCGGGCAGCGGCGCAATGCCCGCAATATTGTACACAACATCGAATTTCTCCGCCTCAAACAGGGCCAACATCCCGGCCTTGTCGCGGATATCCATTTTCCGCACTTCACCGCCGAAATCATGGTCGTCGAACTTCAGATTGTCCATGCTGCCGTAGGAGAAGTTGTCGATGCCGACGACCTCGTCCCCGCGCTTCCACAGCGTATGCCACAGCTGACCGCCGATAAAACCGGCTGCACCCGTTACCAGAACTTTCATACTTATGACCCTCCTTACAGGTTGGACGCTACGACCTCGTAGCTGTAATTCTCAATGATGTTGTCGCGCCACTCGCGCTCTACAAACGCCTTCGGCCCGGCCAGATACTTACCGCAGAGCTTGAGCAGGCTGACGCCGAAGCTGGTCAGCTTGTTGTTGCTGACCTGATCCTCCTCGCGCCAGCTGATGGGGAAGAACAGCACCCGCTGTTTCATCTGGCAGAGCGCCAGGATCATGCAGTCGTTAAAATACAGCGTATCCGGGAACTTTTTGTAGTACTCGTTTTTCAGCGGTTCCACGGCATACAGGTTCAGCCCGCTGCCCAGATCGGTGATTTTTTTGCGGGCCACTAAGCTAAAGAGCCAGTTGAAGCCGTAGTTGCCCCAGGTGCGCAGCGCACTGTAGCCGCCGGTCTTGCTGCCCTTCATAAAGCGGGAGCCAAGGCAGCAGTCGTATTTTTTGTAGGTGCCGTCGTTCAGAATCGGCAGCAGGTCCGCAATAGCGCCCTGGTCGTCGCCGTGCAGCACGACCAGATGCTCGTACCCGTGGGCCGCCGCGTAGCCGAACGCGACCTTGTGGCTGCCGCCCAGACCGTAGTTCTGGTCATTGCGCAGCAGGCGGACCGGCGCGTCGGGGTGGCGGGCCATCCAGTCCTGCACGGCGGCCTCGGTGCCGTCGGCAGAGCGGTTGTTTACGACGATGCACTCCCCCACCCACGGGGCAATGCGCTGATCCAACAGCTGCGAAAGCACCCGCGTGACCTGCTTTTCGCAGTTATAAGCAGGGATAAAAACCAGCAGTTTTTCCATGGAAAGCTCCTTTTCTGCACACAGTTCTACATAATAAAGATTATACAACACCGCGCCGCCAATCGCAAGAAAAAAAGCCCCCTCTTGGGAAAAGAGGAAGCAATTTTTGCGGGTCAGGACAGCGCAGACCTCCGCGGGCGGATTCCACACAATGCCGTCTGCCGCAAAAGGATTATTGTATCGGCATACGCCTTTTCGTAGGGGCGGATTCCATATCCGCCCGTGCCCGCTCACGATACCGCAAACCTGACCCTCTGTGCATCCAAATTCCGATACAGCACATACCCCGCCGGGCACGCCGCGTCCGCCTTTTCCAACGCGCTCGTATCCACCGGCACGCCGTCCGCTGCCAGCACCCAGTCTGCCGTGTCCAAATCGGTATATGCCTTGCCCGGGTACTCCGGCCCGACGGCCTCGGCGGTCAGGTCCAGCACGCCGTCTGCCAGCGCACCGCTCTGCAAAAGCGTCTCATACTCGACGATATAGACATCCCGCGCGACATACGTTTCTATGAGCTGGCTGTCCCGCTGGCGCACGCCGTAGGGGATAAACAAAACTCTGCCGTCCAGCTCCGCCAGCGCGTCATTCAGCGCCGACGCCTGCTGTGCAGTCCCGGCGGGGACCTCATACGTCCAGCGGTTGATGCGCCACTCGCCCGCGTAGCACAGCACGCAGAGCACCAGCGCCGCACCGGCCAGCACGCGGCGGCCCCTGCGGCGCACCAGCAGCACGCCCAGCGCGGCCACGCCAACCGCAATCACTGCACGCCACACCGCCAGCCACGCCCCCTGCCCCAGCACGGGCAGGCGGTCCGTACGGTCCGCCACGAAGTCAAACCACTGCAAAAGGGTATTGTCGCCCGCGCCCGCGCCGATGGCCCGGCAGACGGCCACGAACAGCACGCCCCAGGCTATCGTCAAAGCCGCCAAGATCCGGCGGCGCGTTTTGGTCAGCTTTTCATCCAGCGTGTCCAGCGTCACCGCCAGCAGCGGGATCAGCAGCGGCTCCAGATACCGCGTATGCTGCCGCGGTGACGGCGAGCCTAAATCCTCGCGCACCGTGATGGACCACGCAATGACCGCCACGCCGATGCCAAGGGACAGCAGCAAAAAGAGCGGCAGCTGGGTGCGGCGGGCATCGCTGCCCCTGCGCGGGCGGTGCAGCCCGCAGAGCGGCAGCAGCACCGGGAACACCCAGAACGCCAGCACGGCAAACAGCGCGTCGCACACCAGCGCAAACGGCAGAAAGCGCCACTGCTCCGCCGTCAGCCAGCCGGTCTGGTTGTAGGAGTTGCCCAGCCCGCGGAACAGCGTCGCCTTGGCCAGCAGAAAGCAGACCAGAAAGCTGCCCAGCAGCGCGGCATTGCAGGCCAGCTCCGCCCGCCACGACGCCTTGTCATGCCACCAGACCCACGCGCGCACAAGCACCCAGGCGATCAGATAATAGAGCGCGACCTCCTTGTTCAGATACAGCAGGTAGCAGAACGCCCCCGCCGCCGCGCACCAGCCCACGCGGGCCTTCGGCTCTGCCAGCATCGCCCGCAGGAAAAAATACACCTGCCACAGCGACAGCGGCAGAAACACCGTCTCGCTCATAAACGTACTCGCAGCGGACATCGTGGGCAGCACCGCCGTAACGCCGACGAGAAACGCCGTGCGGCGGCGGTTCATGCCCATGGCCCGTGCCAGCGCATAGGCCGGGAACACCGCGCTTGCCATATATACGGCGTTCAGCCAGCCGATGGCCGTGATCTGCGCGGCGGTGGTTTTCAGCAGCAGCGCCGGCAGGATGCAGAGCGGGTATAGAATCTTCTGGTAGTCGCTGGGCATATTGCGCACCCGCAGTCCGCGCCCCTGCAAAAGGCTGCGCGCCACATCCAGATACCGCAGCTCGTCGCTGTAGACGGCCAGCTCCCGCGGGTAGCTGCTCAGCACCCCGTACACAACGGCGCACACCGCAAACAGCATCACGACCCACAGCCAGCCGTTTCTTTTTTTAGAAAGCATACACGCCCCCTTTTCTCTAAAAAGCCTTCCCCCGCGGGGGAAGGTGGCGCGAAGCGCCGGATGAGGGCCGGCCTTCCGCCATTGCCAGTGCAAGGGTTGCCCCCTTCACTCTGCCCTCATCAGTCGCCTGCGGCGACAGCTTCCCCCTCGGGGGAAGCCTTTTTTCTCACTTCAGCTCAATATAATACACCGGGCACCGTTCCCCGTCGGTCACAAACTCGATTTTTTCCACGTCCAGCGTGTCCTCGGCCAGGGCACGCAGCTCGTCAGCGTCGTAAATATAGCCGTACAGCAAGAATCCGTCGTGCAGGTCCCGGCTTTCCACCGCCGCGCGCAGGCTGGCGGCATCGTCCTCGCCGCTTGCCTGGTCAACGGCCTCGCGCTTGGCGAACTCCTCCAAGAACAGGTCGGGCGCGACCTCATACCCCGCCTTGTTCAGCACAACGGCGGGCAGCCTCTCGGTGTCGGCCAGCGCAGCCTTGCGCGGGGCGGCGTCCTCATACAGGTAGGCGTTGGGGTCGGTCCAGTGCGCCGCAAGGATCGGCACCAGTGCCAGCAGCAGCAGGGTCTCGTGCTGCGGGGCCAGCCTGGCCAGCACCACAGCCACAGCCAGCACCACAGCGGCGTAGATCACCACATAGTAGCGGTCCGCCTCAAACGGCGCGGCCTTATCGATCAGCGCCACGTACCCCGCCGACGCCAGCAGCAGCCCGGCGGCAAACAGGCCCTTGCCGCGCAGACGGCAGCCGCGCCGCCACAGCACCACCGCCGCGGCAGCCACAACCACGGCCCACAGCCAGAGCCCGCCGAACTGGGCCGCCAGCAGCTGCACCACCGTGCCGATGCTCCTGCCCCACTCCGCCAGCGCGGACAGGTCAAAGACGCTCGCAAACGCCTCTTTTCCGCGGGAGCCGGAGAAGATATGGGCCTTCATCGTGGGGAAGGCCGCATACGCCGCAGCCAGCGCGGCAAACTCGGCGATCACATAGCCGCCTGCCGTCTTGAACCGCCGCGCAGCCAGCAGCCAGACACCGAACAGCCCGCAGACGAAAAAGCAGAACACCAAAAAGAAATACTGCGTCAGCGCCCCGGCCATTGTGACCGCAAACAGACCCGGCCAGACCGCCCGTGGCGGCTTTTGCCCTGCCTGCAGCGCCTGCCACAAAACCACATGGCAGTACAAAAGCACGATGCCCTCCAGCATCATCAGGCTGTACATCCGGGTGAACACCGCCATGCCCTGCACACCGACGCAGAGCAGCCAGCAGGCCGCCGCCGTCCACGCGGGCCAGAACCGCCCGATCAGCCGCTTCGCCGTGCAGTACAGCACCGCCGCGCCCGCCAGGATGCAGACAAAGTTCGGCAGCAGCCCCACCCACGGCAGACCCAGCTGCGGGAACAGCGACTCCGCCGTATAGATCAGGCAATAGTAGAGCGGCGGGTGGACATCGATCTTCTGGTTGTTCCACGGGATGGTATAGTCAAACGGGCGGCCCGGCGTCAGGACCGCGCTGTAAAAGCTGCCGTCGTGCCAGCTGTCCATATAGCCGTCCTCCAGCGCGTAGAACCCGCCGGGATAGTTTGCCAGCTCATAGGTGTACAGCTCGTCCACATGGTAGCCCTGCTTGTGCGCCGCGTAGTAGAGCATCAGCGCCATCCCCACGGCCAGCAGCGCCGCCACCGCCAGCATGCGCTTGGTTTTTGTGTTTTTCATGATTCCCGCTTTCCGTATCTGCCTGACCGTAGGGGCGCATTCTATATGCGCCCGCGCACCTCGCGCCGCCGCAAACCTCCCGGGCGGATATGGAATCCGCCCCTACGGGAATGCGCGCCCGTTCGTTTACACACCTGCATACCAAAAAGGCCTGCCCCAAAAGGCAGGCCCTTCGTTTGTTTTACTCCTGTGCGTTTTCTTCCTTGTCACGCACAAAACGCCACAGCTCACCGATGGTGAAATCCTCGCTCAGCTCACTCTCGTCGATCTCCTCGCCGATTGCCTCGCCCAGTGCCCACGCCAGCTCGATCATATCCTCATGGTCGGCGCCCAGGTCAGCCAGCGCTGTGCCGCGGCTCAAATCGCCCGTGTCGCAGCTGAACTGCTCTGCCAGCAGATCCTGCAATTCTTCAAAGGTCATTCCGTTTTCCCCCTCTCACTGGGAAGTTTTGTGTTCTTATCATACAAGCCCACAGCGGTTCCGTCAAGGGGCAAACCAGCAACAACCGCACAAATTTATTGCGCCTGATTTGTGGAATCTGCCGAAGGCCCCGCCGGTAACTGCGGCTGTGCGTTCAAAATGCGCATAAACTCCTCGCCGGAGATCGTCTCTTTTTCGTACAGATACTGGGCAATTTCGTCCAGCTTGCGCTTGTTGTCGGCCAACAGCTGGTAGGCCTTCTTGTGCTCGGCCTGCACGATCTCCACGACCTTGGCATCGACCTGAGCCGCCGTCTGCTCGCTGCAGGCCAGGCTCGCGTCGCCGCCCAGGTAGGCGTTGTTCACAGTCTCCAGCGCGACCATATCGAAATCCTCGGTCATGCCGTAGCGGGTGACCAGTGCGCGGGCCAGCTTGGTGGCCTGCTCAATATCGTTCGACGCGCCCGTCGTGATGGAGTGGAAGATCAGCTCCTCCGCCGCACGTCCGCCGGTCAGCGTCGCGATCTTGTTCAGGATCTCCTCTTTCGTCATCAGCGTGTGGTCGCCGTCCTCCACCTGCATGGTGAAGCCCAGCGCACCGGATGTGCGCGGCACAATGGTAATTTTCTGCACGGGGGCGCTGTTCGTCTGCAAGGCCGCCACCAGCGCGTGGCCGACCTCATGGTAGGAGACGATGCACTTTTCCTTATTGTTGAGGATCTTGTTCTTCTTCTGCGCACCGGCCAGGATCGTGTCCACGGCCTCCTGCAGGTCGAACTGGGTCACGGCCTTGCGGTGATGGCGCACAGCGCAGAGCGCGGCCTCGTTCACGATGTTAGCCAGCTCGGCACCGGACGCACCGGGCGTCATGCGGGCCACAACACCAAAGTCACAGTCGGGGCCGAGCTTGACTTTCTTAGCGTGCAGGCGCAGGATGCTCTCGCGGCCCTTCAGATCGGGCAGCTCGACGGGCACGCGGCGGTCAAAACGGCCCGGGCGGGTCAGCGCAGGATCCAGGGATTCCGGGCGGTTCGTCGCCGCCAGGATGACGACGCCCTTCGTGGCATCAAAGCCGTCCATCTCGGTCAGCAGCTGGTTCAGCGTCTGCTCGCGCTCGTCGTTGCCGCCAAGGTTGGAGCCGCCGTCACGCTTCTTGCCGATCGTATCGATCTCATCAATAAAGACGATGCAGGGCGCTTTTTCACCCGCCTGCTTGAACAGGTCGCGCACCTTGGACGCGCCCATGCCGACGAACATCTCCACAAACTCACTGCCGGCGATGGAGAAGAACGGCACACCGGCCTCACCGGCCACGGCGCGGGCCAGCAGCGTTTTGCCGGTGCCCGGAGGGCCGACGAGCAGCACGCCCTTGGGCATCTTCGCGCCGATCTCCTCATACTTTTTGGGGTTGTTCAGGAAGTCTACAATTTCCTGCAGGCTCTCCTTGGCCTCATCCTCGCCCGCTACATCGTTGAATTTGATGCCAGTTTCATCGTCCACTACGTACTGCTTCGCGCCGGACTTGCCGCCGAACAGCATGGCGTTGCCGCCGGCACCGCCCATCTCCTGCATCTTTTTGGACGCCCAGCGGTTGACGAACCAGAACAGGATGATCATCGGCAGGAACGAGATCAGCAGGTTCAGCAGCGAATCCCAGATCGTGGGCGACTGATAGACCGTGCCGAACTCCACCCCCGCATCCTCCAGCCGGGTGACGAGGTTGTTGTCCTGCGCAATGGCGTTGGTTTTGTAGGAATTGTCGTTCTTGTCCACAAAGTAGATCTGCTGATCTTCGATCTGGACGGTGGCCAGCTCCTTGCTCTCCAGCATTTGCAGGAAGGTGCTGTAGTTCACGCTTTTCACGCTCGCCTGCATCACAGCCGGGAACAGGAAAAGATTGCTTAAAATGACGATGGCCAGAATGACCGCGTAGCCGATCCAAAGCTTCTTTTTGGGGTCCTTCGGCGGCTGTGTCGTCTCTTTCATAGGGAATGCCTCCTCCTTATCTTTTGTAACTATTATAGCATGCTCCCAAAAAATGAACAACGTGTGAAACAACTTTGAACGAACCGCAAAAAATCCCGCCGCGGCGGGCTTCTGCGGGCTTTCTCCACATTTTGCACAGGTTTTCGACATCTTTCCACTGTGGAAATGTGGAAAACCATGTTGAAACTGTGGAAAACCCCGTGCAAACCCACAAAATAGCACGATAGACAGGGTTTGTTGAAATGTGGAAAACCGGCGGCTAAGCCTCCCCTTTCAGGGGAGGTGGCCGAGCGCAGCAATGGCCGGAAGGGTCCAGCCCGTTCGCCCCAGTCACCAACTTTTCCGTCTATTTTTAAACAAATGTCAAAATTCCGTCCAAATTTTCCCGCATTTTGTAACAACTCGGAAACATTTGTCGTTATAATAGACAGTACACCCTTTCAAAAAACATCCTGCCGGAAGGAGGCCCCGCTATGAATCCCATCATAAACCGCAAACAGGATATTCTGTATAAAGACCTTGCCGTTGACCTTACCGCCCACCGCGTATCCCGCGCCGGGCATGAGCTGCTGCTGACCCCGCGGGAGTTCGCCCTGCTGGCCGTGCTCGTGACCCACTGCGACACAGCTTTAAGTCGCAGCCAGCTGCTCGAGGCTGCCTGGGGCTACGCCTTTATCGGCGAGAGCCGCACCGTGGACGTACATATCAACCGCCTGCGCCGCAAGCTCGGCCTGCAAAACGACATCCAGACCGTCTACAAGGTCGGCTACCGCCTGAACAGCGCCAACTGAAACCGCAAAGCGCCCTGCACTTTTTTACCGTGCAGGGCGATTTTTTTCCTTTTCAAAAAGTTCCATATTCCCCGCCCGGCGTGTAGATCGTCCCATCGGGGCCGATGACCACATTGCTCAGCGTGTCCAGGCCGCCGTAGACGTCCGGGTCCAGCGTGACACACAGAGCGAAATCGACCTCGTCCGGGGCATAGCGCACGACCCGCAGCACACCGGAGGTATGCTTATATTCCAGCCCGTCCTCCGTGGTGGTCTGCTCCCAGCTGCCGTCCAGCGTTGTGTCCAGCTGGGTCAAAAACGCCTGCACCTGCTCCTCCGGTGTACTCTCTGCCGCGGGCAGTCGGTTGTCAAGGACGCCGACCTGCAAAAACGCGCCGTTGCCGGGCAGATACATCAGCTCAATGCTCGTCTCATCGTCGATACTGTACATCTCGCCGCTTTCCGTCACCTTGTAGGCGTTCACCGTGTACATCCGGAAGCTCACAGTCTGGATATTGCCCGTGTAGCTGCACCCGTAGCACTGGACCTGCACGCTGCCGTTTTCCGGCTGCACCGGCCCGGCGTGGGCCTCGCCCTCGGCCACGCGGTCCAGCAGGTAGTCAAGCTGCTCCCGGCTGAGCAGGCCCCGCGCGGCGGCCTGCTTCAGCTTGCCGCGCAGTACGGTAAAGACATTGTCGGACCAATAGCTGTCCGCCCGATTGATGCCGCCCTGCACGCCGTAACGGTAGAGCGCCCCGGCCACGGGGTCCAGGCGTATCTCGTCGCTCATCACGCCGGGCAGGGCGGGCCGCGGCTGGGCCGCACGGCAGCGCACCGTCTGCCCGTACACGGCCAGCGGCGGCAGTGCCAGCAGAGCCAGGCTTACCGCGGCAATTTTTAAAAATTTATTGTTGCTGCGCTGCTTCTTCATGCTCTGCCTCCTTCTGCAATAAAATCGTCACTGTCGTGCCCTCGCCCACACGGCTTGCAAAGGTCATCTGCGTGCCGAATGCCTCTGCAATTTGTGCGCAGAGCGCCAGCCCCACGCCGCTGCCGCCGTTGGCCCGGGCGCGGGCCTTGTCCACGCGGTAGAACGGCTCGGTCAGGTGGGGCAGCGCCTCCGCCGGGATACCGCAGCCCGTGTCCTGCACGGTCAGCCGCCAGCATTCGCCCGCGTCGGTGCAGCGCAGGTGGACCGCGCCGTCCTGCGGCCCGGCGTGCCATGCATTCAGCGCCAGATTGCGCACAAGGTCCGCCAGCAGCACCCGGTCCGCCAGCACAACGGCCTCCGCGGGCGCGTCGCAGTCCAGCACCACATCCGGCAGACTGCGCACGGCATCGGCAAAGGCCGCAGCCACCCGCACAGGGCGCAGCACCACGCCGTCCGCCTGCAAGCCGTTCAGCGCCAAAAGCTGCTGGCTCAAACTCTCCAGCCGTGCGGACTCATGGTAGAGGGCCTCCGCCGCCGTGCGCCGTCGTTCCGCATCCAACGTGCCGCCGCGCAGCAGGTCGGCGTAGCCGATCAGGCTGGTCAGCGGCGTTTTCAGCTCGTGGGTCAGGTCGGCCACAAAGCGGCTCTGGCGGGCGTTCAGCTCCTGTAGACGCTCATAGTGGTACGCCGCGACCAGCGCCGCCAGCGTGATGATCGCCTGCACGGCCAGCCAGCTGTACAAAAGCCGGTTCCGCGCGGCGAACGCCTCGGACGCATCCGCCGCCGTGACGACGGCCACGGGGTAGGAGTAGGGCGTGTTCAGCACCCCGCCCAGCAGCAGCGTCTCCCCGCGCAGCAGGATGCCGTCCGTGGCCGCGGCGGCCTGCTGCACATCGGCGGCTGCCACGCTCTCCGGCAGGGCGCTGTAGGCGACGTCGCCCTCCCGCATCAGCGCAAACGCGGCAGTGCTGCTGCCCAGGATCAGCCACTGGCCGCGGGTATACGCCTGCCCTACCCGGGCGCAGACCGAGTCGGCCCCGCTGCTCAGATAGCCCGCGCCGCTCCGGGTATCGTACTCGGCGGCAAAGGCGTCCTCCAGCCCACAGACATTGCGCTGGTGCTGCAAAACCGCCTGTTCCTCCAGCGCGTCCAGCCGTTCCCGGAACGTCCTGCACGCCAGCCCGCCGCCCGCCAGCGCCATTGCCAGCGAGAGTGCAAGGACAGCCGTGTACATGGATGTACGCTTCATAAAGTCACCTCCTGCGGTTTCCCGGTTGTATGATTCATTTTGATTTACCGCCATGTAGGGGCCGGACATGTCCGGCCCGGCAGCCTTCCGCCATGACCCATTCACGGTCTGCCGTCTTGCAGCCCGCGGGCCGGGCATGCCCGGCCCCTACCGTTCTGCCAGCAGCTTATACCCCACCTTCGGCACGGTCACGATCTTGTCCGCCCAGTCCAGCTTTTTGCGCAGCCGGTGGATGTGCAGATCCAGCGCCCGCGGGTTCGGCTCCGCATCGGGGCCCCAGACCCGCTCATACAAAATATCACGGTAGAGCGCCTGTCCCCGCGCCCGCACCAGAACCAACAGCAGCGTAAACTCCCGCGGGGTCAGCTCCACCGCGCGCCCGTTTTGGGTCACGGTGCGGTTGTCCGGGTCTACCTCGGCATCGAACACCCGCAGCGTCGCCGCCCGCCGCCCGGTGTGGCGCAGAAGTCCCTCGACCCGGGCCAGCAGCTCCGCCGGGGCAAACGGCTTGACGATGTAGTCATACGCGCCCAGCTTCAACCCGCGCACCCGGTCCGCCACGGCGTTTTTCGCCGTCAGAAAGATGACCGGCGTGCCGGTGGGCGCAATGTAGTCCATCAGTGCAAAGCCGTCCACGCCCGGCAGCATGACGTCCAGCAGCACCAGATCAAACTGCTGCTTTTCCAGCAGGTCGGCGGCCTGCTCGCCGTCGCAGGCCAGCACAAGCGGCTGCCCCAGCGGCTCCAGCGTCATCTCAATGAGCCTGGCAATATGCGGCTCATCATCTACGATCAAAATCGGAAGCATCGCGTTTTCCCCCTTTCGTTGAGGCCAGTATAGCACGGCAGGGTTTCTGAAAGTTTTCCGCTGCACAAAAAGTAGGGGCCGGGCATGCCCGGCCCGCAGCTTTCCCATCAGCTCCATCTCATGGGTAAGCTGCAGGCGAGGCATGCCTCGCCCCTACCCTTCGTTTTATTCCCCCAAAAACTCCCGTATCTCCTTCTCCACGGCCCTGACTTCCTCCTCAAACGCCCGGGCGCTCACGCGCAGCGCACCGTGCCCCATGACGATGATCTGCTCCGCGCCGTCGCTGCTGACAACGCGGGTGCGGTGCTCCTTCGCCAGCTCGTGGGTCGCGCGCTCAATGTACATATCCGCCGTCTCGGCCTCGCGGGTGTAGACAACATACAAATTGTGGTACTGCTCTACCTCCCGCGCGCCGCCGCGCACCTTGTAGGCGTCAAAAACCAGGATCGGCACACAGCGGCGGTAGCCCGCGTAGTTGCACAGAATATCCATCAGCCTGCGCCGCGCGGCGTCCAGATTGCCGTCGGCCAGTTTCCTTAAATCGTCCCACGCAAAAATGACGTTGTACCCATCCACCAGCAGGTAGTCCGGCCCGGCGGGCACGGGCTTTGCGGGCACGGACGCCGCCGCGGGGGCCGTGTGCAGGGCCGCGCGGGCCGCCTTTTTCGCGTCGCCAGTCTCGCCGCGGCGGCGTATTTTTCCGTAGGTTCGTTCAAAAATTGCCAATAGTTCTTTGTCCTGCTCCAGCGTGCCGCGGTAGGCGTCGGCACGGCGGCGGCGCGCGTTGGCATCGTCCTCAGCGTCGGCCTCTTCTGTCGCCGTCTCGCCGTTCAGCCGCCGTTCCAGCCCGGTGGACAGATGTGCCCGGGCGGGCACCTCGTCCCATTTGACCAGATACCCGGCCCCGTGGGCGCAGAACACCGAATCCGCCGGGTTTTCCACATCCGCGTCGGGGTCATACCCCGCGGCGGAGACGATTTCGTCGGCGTTATGGCAGGCGTCGTACCCGGCAGGCAGCACGGCCCAGCGGCCCAGGCCGTGGGTGTAGGCCGCGACCTCCCGCGCATAGCCCCGCGCCGTCGCCACAGGCAGACGGCCCGTCAGCCGCACCGTGCCGCCTGACGTCTCCGGTGCCTCAAAGCTGCCGCACATCCTCTGCACATCGGCCATGGCGCGGCCCAGCGCGTCGGCGGGCAGCTCCAACGTAAAATCATACCACGGCTCCAACAGCTGTACGCCGTCCTTCGTCTCGGCCATCCGCAGGCCCTGCCGCACGGCGCGGTAGGTCGCCTGGCGGAAGTCCCCGCCTTCGGTATGCTTCTGGTGGGCACGGCCCGCCGCCAGCGTGATCTTCACATCGGTCAGCGGCGCACCGATCAGCACGCCCGGGTGGGTGCGCTCGGCCAGATGCGTTAAGATCAGCCGCTGCCAGTTTTCGGCCAGTGTGTCGGGCGGGCAGTCCGCCGCCAGCTGCACACCGCTGCCCCGCGCCCCCGGCTCCAGCAGCAGATGTACCTCGGCATAGTGGCGCAGCGGCTCATAGTGGCCGATGCCCTCCACCGCCCTTGTCAGCGTCTCTTTATACAAAATGCCACCCTCACTGAACGCCACGGTCAGCCCGAACCGCTCCTGCAAGATCGTCTGCAAAATTTCCAGCTGCACCTCGCCCATCAGCTGGACGTGTACCTCGCCCAGGTCGTCCCGCCAGTTGACGTGCAGCTGCGGGTCCTCGCCCTCCAGCGTTTGCAGCGCCTTTAATAAGGTATGGGGGTCGGCGTCACAGTCCACGCGGTAGTTGAGCACCGGCTCCAAAAGCGGCGTCTCGGCGTCGGATTCCGCGCCAAGCCCCTGCCCGGGCCGCGTACTGACCGGCCCCGCTGCGGCCACGACCATGCCGGGCAGCGCCTCGCTGACCAGCCGGAATTTGCCGCCGTTGTACAGCCGCAGCGCGTCGGCCTTCTCGCCGCCGGGCAGCACATCTTTTACATGCAGCACGCCGCCCGTGACCTTCAGCCAGGTCAGCCGCGTGCCCGCATCCTCACTGATTTTGAACACACGCGCGCCGAATTCCGGCCACCGTGGCGGGGTGCGGGTCAGCGTCTGCAGGCCGCGCAGCAGCCCGTCCAGCCCGTCCAGCCGCAGCGCCGCGCCGAAAAACACCGGGAACACCTGCCGCCGCGCAATAGCGGTCTGTATCGTTTCTGCCGCTGCTGCGCCGGTCTCAAGCACCTCGTTCATCAGCGGCTCGCTGCACAGAGCCAGCGCCTCCGGGTCGGGCGCGGCGGAAAAATCCACGCACCCGTCCCCGAACCGCCCGCGCAGCTCCCGCAGGCGCACGGCGGCGTCCGCGCCGGGCAGGTCCATCTTGTTGACAAATACAAACGTAGGTACGCGGTAACGTGCCAGCAGCTTCCACAATGTCTCGGTGTGGGCCTGCACGCCGTCGGTGCCGGAGACGACCAGCACCGCGTAATCCAACACCTGCAAAGCGCGCTCGGCCTCGGCGGAAAAGTCCACGTGGCCGGGCGTATCCAGCAGCGTCAGCTCGGTCTCGTCGGCGCCGTCCGCGGCGGGCAGCGTCAGCACGGCCTGCTTGGCAAAGATCGTGATGCCCCGCGCCCGCTCCTGGCTGTCGGTGTCAAGAAAGGCGTCCCTGTGGTCCACGCGCCCCAGCTTGCGCAGCACCCCCGCGCGGTAAAGCAGCCCTTCGGCCAATGTAGTTTTGCCGCTGTCCACATGTGCCAGCAGCCCGACGACCAGACGTTTCATACCCGTTCCCCTTAGCTTTCAAAAATCATGCCCCTATTGTACAATTTTTCTTGCCATTTGGCAAACGCTGTGCTATACTTATCCCAAATCCACCGAGGAAGGAGAGCACCCCTTTATGCGTTGGCAGTTTGGTGTTGTGTTCCAGAAAAAAGGAAACCCCTGACCTACTGACGCTGTAAGTGTGCCCTTTTTTACCTCGGTGACGCTGTAAGTGTGCAGTTTTTGCGCCCTGTGGCTTTGCCGCGGGGCGCTTTTTGCTGCCTTTTTACAAAATTTAAGGGCACGTTTTCGTATACTATCACGAAAGGGTGTTCCCCCATGAATTTACAAAAACAGCTTCGCTGCGTGTATCTGCACGCATTTACCTCTACCCTGCACTTCACCGACGCCGTCTGGGTCGCGCTGCTGGCGGCCCGCGGCTTTACGCTGGCGCAAATCGGCCTGGCCGAGGGCGTTTTCCACGGCGTCAGCCTGCTGTGTGAGGTCCCCAGCGGCATGGCCGCCGATTTGCTGGGGCGGCGGCGCACGCTGATCTTCGGCGGTGCGCTGGGCGTTGTCTCCGCCGCCACCATGGCGTTTGCGCCCAGTCTCGCGTTCATCTGCGCGGGCATGGGGCTGAAAGCGCTGGGCTACAACCTGCTCTCCGGCACCACAGAAGCCCTGACCTACGACAGCCTGAAAACCGCAGGACGGGAGCGCGACTACATTAAAGTTGACGCCAAAGCATCAATCTTCATGAAGCTGGCCTCCGCCCTCGGCGCACTGGCCAGCCTGCTGGCCGGGGTGCTGACCTCGGCGGGCTACTACCTTGCGGACGCCGCGGTCAGCGCCGTCTCCGCCTTGGCCGCGGCCAACCTGACCGAACCTGTCGTCACCGACGAACAGGCCGCCCGCGAGAAGCACATCTTACAAGAATTGCCCGCCCGGCTGCGCGTGCACATTTTGGACAGTCTCGACTGCCTGTGCAGCAGCACACCGGCGCGGCGCATTATCATGGCCGACGCGGTCATCTCGCTGCCGTCCTACCTGACTTCGATGTTCGTCCAGCAGCGGCTGACCCAGCAGGGCTGGGCCATGGAATGGCTGTTTCTGCCGGGTCTGCTGGCCGGGGCCGCGGGCATGGCGGGCGCATCGCTGGGCCGCCGCCTGCACCCCAAACGGCTGCGCGCGCTCTATTTCGGCTGTGCGCTGCTCGTCGGCACAGGCACGCTTCTGGCGGGCGCGGCCCCGGCGCTGCTCTGCGCCGCCGGGCCGGTACTCGTACAGGGGGCACTCTCCGTCTGGTTCCTGCACAGTATGCAGCGGCTCAACGACGCGATCCCCAGTGACCGCCGCGCAACGCTCATCAGCGTGGACAGCATGGCCTACAGTCTGCTGATGATCCCCGCCAGCCCGCTTGTGGGCCTTGTGGGCGACCTGACCGGCCAGGCGGGCGCAGGGCTCTGTGTACTGTGCGCACTTGTCGCCGTCAGCGGCCTTGCGGCAGCGGGCAAAACGCGCTATAATGGGCGCGGATCATAATTACCCGATTTTTGTAGGGGCCGATGCTCGCATCGGCTCGCAACACAGGAGGCAAAATCCAGATGACATATAAAGAAGTTTTACAGGCTGCCCAGGGTCAGATGGGCCCCTGCCGCGCCTGCCCGGTCTGCAACGGCCGCGCCTGCGGCGGCACGATCCCCGGCCCCGGTGCCAAGGGCAGCGGCACGGTGGCCGTCCGCAACTTTGACGCCTGGCGCAATGTACGGCTGAACATGGATACCATCCATGAAAATTTTGAGCCGGGCACCTCCCTGACGCTGTTTGGCCGTAGCTTCAAATATCCGTTCTTTGCCGGGCCTGTCGGCGCCATGACGCTGCACTACGGCGATAAGTACAACGATCTGGACTACAACAATATCCTTGTCCCCGCCTGCGCGGCGGCTGGCATTGCTGCCTTCACCGGCGACGGCACGAACCACAAGGTCATGGAGGGCGCGGCTGCTGCCATCACGGCCTGCGGCGGCGCGGGCATCCCCACCGTCAAGCCGTGGGATAACGCCACGGTGGCCCGGAAAATAGCGCTGGCGCGCAGCTCCGGCTGCTTTGCCATGGCCATGGACATCGACGCGGCGGGCCTGCCGTTTTTACAGCACCTTGACCCACCCGCGGGCAGCAAGACCGTGGAGCAGTTAAAAGAAATTGCCCTGGCCGCGGGCGTGCCGTTTATCTTAAAGGGCATCATGACCGTCAAAGGCGCGGAAAAGGCCATCGAGGCCGGTGCCGCGGGCATTGTTGTCTCGAACCACGGCGGGCGCGTGCTGGACGACTGCCCCGCCACGCAGGAGGTGCTGGCCGACATCGTCGCCGCCGTGGATGGCCGCGCCAAAATTCTGGTGGACGGCGGCATCCGCACCGGCAGCGACGTGTTCAAGGCGCTGGCCCTCGGCGCAGACGCCGTGCTGATCGCGCGGCCCTTCGTTACCGCCGTCTACGGTGCCGGTGCCGACGGCGTCGCCGCCTACACAGCCCAGCTCGGCAATGAGCTGGCCGACACGATGCGCCTGTGCGGTGCGCCCACGCTGGACGCCATCACCCGCGATATGGTACGGGTCATCAAGTAAAAAACGCAATAAAAAATGCCATGTTTCCCGGTTGCAAAAACCGTCGAAACATGGTATTCTTTTTATGCCGCTTTATGCGGCGGGCACTGCACATACGGCAGGCGGTTGGTCTCTACCCTCCGAAAGGAGGTGAGATCATGCGTTTTACATTCACGTTTTATGTTGGTCGCAAGACTATTACATTGAGCATCGTTGTAAAAAGCAAGAACCGCCACTCGGCCAAGTGACGGTTCTTAGGTGATAAATAAGAACTTTCATTGGAAAGAGACCAACCGCTTGTCGCAGTGCCTTTTTCTATACTTATTATAACGCTGTGCTGTCCCTTTGTCAAGCCGCAGCCTGCCGCCTCTCCCCTGCATAAATATTCTTTTTCTGCAAAAATCCCCCAAACCTCTTGCATAACCCGCGGTTTTGCATTACTATTAAAGCATACCGCCGCTTTAAACCGGCAGTGTGAGGGATCTGTGCAAAGTATAGGAGGAAGTATCATGAAAAAATTCATCAGCACCGTTCTGGCACTCGGCATGGCCGTGAGCCTGGCCGCCTGCGGCGGCAGCGCATCCACGGCAGCTTCTACGGAAAGCACCGCAGCTTCCGCCGCTGAAGCCACTGCCGACAGCGACCTTGCCTACATCAAAAACAAGGGCAAAATGACCATCGGCTACACCGTCTATGAGCCGATGAACTACACTGACGCCGACGGCAATTTCACCGGCTTTGACACCGAGCTTGCCACTGCCGTCTGCGAAAAGCTGGGCGTGGAGCCCGACTTTGTTGAGATCAACTGGGACACCAAAATTGTCGAGCTGGACGCCAAGAGCATCGACTGCATCTGGAACGGCATGACCCTGACAGATGACATCATGGCCAACGCCGCCTGCACGAAGGCCTATGCCAAGAACGCGCAGGTCGTCGTCATGAAGGCCGATGCCGATTACAGCTCCACCGCCGACCTTGTCGGCAAGACCGTCGTGGCCGAGGCCGGTTCCGCCGGTGAGAGCGCCATCAGCGAGGACGAAAGTCTCTCCCAGGCCGACTACGTCAGTAAGTCCGTCCAGACTGACTGCCTGATGGAGGTCGCCGCCGGTACGGCTGACGCCGCCGTGCTGGATCTGACGCTGGCCACCGCCATGATCGGCGAGGGCACCGACTACGCAAACCTCGCCATCAAGGACGAGCTGAACGCCGAGGAGTACGGCGTGGCCTTCCGCAAGGGCAGCGATGCCG
>OBLF01000655.1_pt1 | contig 35615 bp, 41 predicted proteins | sample 1519231 | NCBI WGS metagenome assembly OBLF01 (sample SAMEA2602895, study PRJEB22501) | metagenome | reverse complement strand
TGCAATACGACGTTATGCCATTCGGTACGCTCCGGGATTTGCCGCCCGTCCTTTGTCGTAAACCCTCGTTTAGTTGTTGCCAACGAAAAGGTCGCAACGCAACCGCCGTTGTCGAACTCCTTAAAATCCGGGGCTTTTCCTGTATGCCCCAATAAAATAACTTTGTTTACACTCATAACTATTTGAATTTTACGCCATCGAATAAATACATTTTCTTATTATCAGACCAACCCGCCGCCATATTTAAGGCTTTCCGGTCGTCGTCATGTACAAACTCGCAATACCACGAATTGCCGCCAACGTTCGCTTTTTCTTTCAGTCGTACCAATTTACCAACAATGTACCGGGCAAATTTGGCGTAACCGCTTCCGTCCGATATATGGATAATGCGACGTTCGGCGTTTATTTTTGGCAATTCTTCGATTTGCGGGCGTTTTTCCTCGGCGGGGTATCTTTGTACCCTCTGAAAGTCTTTTTTGATTGACGACCGGGAAATTGCCCTAAAATCGGGGGTTCTCTTTTTAGTTCTCATTAAACTAACTTTAATTGTTGATACTCGGCTTTCATTAATTCAATCATTATCATATTGCCGGAATATATACGCATTTTCGTTTTATCCCCATTCTCCCAACATGAATGATGTTCAAAACATAGTATATTTATATTTCTTGCATCATGCGCCATTTCGGGAAACGCTCCACGGGTCAATATATGCGAACAATAAACGGCGGAATAATTCCGTAACGGCTTTAAACATTCCTCACATCGGTGCGGCTTATGCTCCCAAACCCAACGGAAAAAGCGTTCATTTGCCGCCATGATATTTGCGCCCCGTCCCGTAATACAATGCCCGAACAATTCCCGTTGTATCTCAACCCTCAAACGAATATCCATTGTAAAATGCTTTATATCAATCAGGGGATTATACCCCCGATTGATACAATATTGGTATTCGTCCCGGTCTGTCAACAAATACGGTTCCATACTCTTACATTTCCGCCGTTTCGTCGTTCGGTTCTGGGTCGTCCGCCGGGTCGTTAATATCCGGGAACAATCCGTTGTCCTCTATCTTTTCGGCATTCAATCCGGGTGCGGGTTCGCCATCAGCCCCGAACAACTCCAATTGCGCCTTTTTGCCCTTGAAAAGAAATGCGTAAACCTCGGTTTCAATGTCGGCGGCAATTTCTTCTAATTCTTCCTCAAACCCGAACGTTTCCGTATTGAATTTAAGGCGGGGCGAATTGATTGCGGTTTTCTGATTGTTAGACACGGTAAACAACCCGGTTAAAACAACCCCTACGTTATCGTCTTGACCGGAAAAGGACACGCCCCGAACCTCTATGTTTTTCAACATTTCGTCGGCAAAATCCCGTGATAATTCGCTTTGCTTTTTGGTTGCTTTGAAATCGGACGTTTCAACCATTGAAAGAAAGGACGTAATATTAAAAATCCGTCCCATGATTGGGCGCAAACGGTCGAAACAATCCCGCAAATCCGGGTGTATGTCCTTTGCACTTTCGACGTGGTATTTGTTCGTGTAACTCTCATTACCAATTGTTTCGGTAACTTCATAATGTACGTCTAACCCGCCGTCCTTTAATGTCTTGACTTTCGACAATGCAAACGCCTTTTCGCTTGGTATCAACATAACGTTTGCGGCTTTTTTTTCTTCGCTCATATTGTAATATTATTTGTTGCCGGGAACCCGCCCGGCACGGTTTTAATCAAAATTCGTTTTCGTCCAACAATTCCCGTGTCTTACTATTCGACGGAACCGCCGGGCGTTCCGGTTCCGGGATTGGTTCCGGGGCGGGTTCCCCGGTTCCGATTGGTTCCGTTACCGGGTTGGGGTCGTGGAACTCAATATTGCGCCCGCCTTTGGGCTTTTCCGGCTCAAATTGGGCTTTGAGTTGTTCCGCCGGGTATTCCTTTTGCGCTAACTCAATAATCCCCAAATTAACCAATTCCGGGACGCAACGGCGCAACGCCCTTATGTCCTCTAATGCGTCATGCGCCGGGAATGTTTCGCCGGGGAATAACTTACTATATAATTCCTCTAATTTGGGATATTTTCCCGGTTTCCCGTTGGAATACAATGCGCCGACAAACTTAATTGGTTTCATCATTGTATCAATGCGTTTGCCCTTATGTAATGCGTCCTCAACGTGTGCGTCGTAATATTCCCGTCCGCAATAGCGCAAAACGTTTGCTTTCAACATGGAACTATCAAAGTAAATATTATGCGCACATACAAGCGGGGCGGCGTTTGCATCCGCTAAAAATTCGTCCACAACCTCGGCAAATGGTACGCCCTCTTTAATTGCCCGTTCGGTTGTTATACCATGTATTGCGGTTGTTTCCGGGGGTATCTCGTAATTGTCCGGCTTGATTATATAACTTTTTTCTTTGTCGCCCAACGACCATGCCAATTGTACGACGTGCGGGAATTGCTCAAAATCCGCATCCCATTTCAAACCCTTTGCCAGAACCCCGGTTGTTTCACAATCAAAGAAACAAACATCTTTCAAATCAAATTTTTGCATAACCTTAAAATTAAATCGTTAATTACTGTTTTCGCTCTCATTGCGGTATTTATCCCGCTTTTTTTCCAATTCCAAAACGTCCCGGTTTTCGTCTATATACTTTTGGACGTCCCGGTTACAAAACGGTTTTCCGTCCAACCAAAGCAAATGCCAATACGGTACGTTTTCCATCGGTTGCCCCTTAAATTTACCTTGCGGCATCGGGGATTTGTCGTTTAATTCCATACTAAAAAAGTCTTTTTTGCCCGTCCTCGTTGGGGGTTTGTTCAACATATTTTGCCCGTGTAATCCAAACGCACCCGCACCGCAAACACTTTATCCGGCTGTAATGCTTTGGCGTGTATTCGTGGCGGATAATCCGCCAACCCGCCAACGGGTAATTTTTCCGCTTTCCGTTACACTTGCAAAACATACCTACAACGTTCGGGGGTCGTCAATATACAAATAGTATTCTTCACTTGCAAGCTGTTTTAGGAATTCGATATGCTCTATTAATTCCGCATTGCTTAACTCTGCAATTGTACGCAAACGTGTTTCGTATTTCCCAGTATCAATGTTTGGGGTTTGCTCATACATTATCGGCGAAAATTCCCGCAAACGTCGTTCGGTTTGTTCCTCTGTAAGACGTTCGCCCGCCTCCCAAATTGCGTGCTTAAACGTCGGTACAACATAGTTGAAATAATAGCCTTTCAAAGCCTCGGACGAACCGGGCGACGCAACAATGAACCGGGCAATTATCCGGGAACCTTTCCAACCCTTTAAAAATTCGTTTAATTCGCCCATGTACATTGCCAACCCGCCGTTATTGTTTATTGTCCCCGTTGCTGTTATTTCTCGCTTTTTCATCGGCTATTAATTTTTTCATTGTCTTATTAAACGCTGTCATTCCGATTGTATGGATAACGTCCCGTTCCGCCCGTGATAACTTCGTTTCCCGCTTATCCAATACTTTTGCAAATGCAACAACAAATTCGCCCGGCTCCAACAATCCGGCATTGTGCAACCCGTCGATTGGGTGCGCTTTCAAACGCTCGGTTGCTTTCAATGCTTTGCGGGCTTTTTCCCGACTTTCCCATATTTCCCGAACCTCGGCGGCGGCGTTGTCATAAAACAACCGCATTTTCAGAACGTCGGCAATTGACAAATCAGCCACGGCGGTTGGTTGCTCTTTTTCCGGCTCCGGTTCCGTCGTAACGGGTGCAACCTTACCGTTATTCACTCCATAGCCGAACAACGCAAAATTCCCCTTTGTTGGGTCGTCCGGGAATATCTCGGCGAAACGGTCGGTTATCTCAATGGCTGTTTGCAAATCCGGCGTCCGACGTTTTACAAGCCCCAACCGCAATGCCTGTTTATGTACGTGGGTATCTAATGGAATAATCAAATTACGGGGGTCGCATACGTCCCACAATCCAAAATCAACCGGGGAACCTTTGCGACACATCCAACGCAAAAACATACATAGACGTTTGCACGCCGTTTGCGTCGTACCGTCGGGAATACCTTTAACCGAACCAAACAAAGAAAACAAGGTTTGCAACGACGGTTCGCCGTTTATTTCGTGGGAATATTTTATTGCCGCCTCCATGCTTTCCCAATTTGTATATACATGGTGCAAACGGGCGCAAAGGTCGTGAAAATCGGCGTATGTAAACGTTCTATAAAAATTCTCTTTACTGCCTTTGTATTGCTTCCATTCCGGGGCGGTTCCCTGTGTATCGGTTCCAACAATGTAATGATACGGCGCACCCTTGAAAATTTCCCGGTCGATAAAATCCGCCTTTTGGATTATCTGTTTGCGGGAACCCCACGCAATCCATGCCGTAACAAATGCACTAATTTCAATATTTACCCGACTATCGTAACGGTGCGGGATTTGCACCGGGTCGGATTGGATAAACTCGGCGGTTTCGTATTGTTCCGCCCAACGTTTCAAATTATCGTTCAATGTATATGCCATTGTTTTAGATTTTAAGGGGACGGAAAGCCCGCCCCCGGTTATTATTCGTTTTCCGTGTATTCCTCAACCACTAAATCAGTTTGTCCCCGCTTCACTTCCTCTATAAAGCCTTGAAAACCGTTTGCCTTTGCAATGTCTATAATCGCCTGTAAACGCTTTTCGCCCAAACTTTCGCCCCTCGCAATGCGGAATACCTTAACCGTCGGATTGCTTGCAATAATCAGTTTGGCGGCAACCTCCATAATTTGACTATCTGAAACTTTCCCGGCGACGAACGGCACGCCGTTTAACTCTAAACCGTCGTCCGTGAACGAAAGCCCGGCAATCGGTAATTTGGACGTTGCAATAAGTGTTTCCCTTTCCTTTGCCAATGCGCCTAATTTGTCCTCAAACGTGCGGGCGGTTTTCTCGGCGGCTTCCTTTTGTTTCTTTTTTTCCATGTAATCCACAACCAACGCATTGATACGGTTGTGTTCCTCGGCTTTTTTGAGTTGTTCCGCCGTGTCTAATTGTTCCGGGTTATTGGCTTCGTATTCCTCTAACCATTTGTCGGCATTCGCTTTACGTTTCACAAACTCCGATTTGTCATTTACGATAACTTGCAACGTTTCCTTATAATCGTTTTCAATGGCTTTTTTGTTGGCTTTCGCATCTTCTTTGGCTTTTTCCAACCGGGCGTTTGCCTCGGCAATTATCCGGGCAACTTCTTTTTCCTCGGCGGCTAATTTGTCGTCGATTGCCTTAATATTACTTTTTCGGGTTTCTTCCGCCTCTTTAATTCGTCCGGGGATTGCCTCCAATTGTTCAATCCTTTGTTGCCGGGCTTGACGTACCGTTTTCGCTTTCTCAATCAACCGGGCATTTTCGTTTTGTTCTTCCATCAACGCCGTAATATCCTTTTTCTCGGCATACGTTTTGACGTCGCCGGGTTTCAATTGCTTTTCAGCGTTGGCGCAAATGGTTGTGTACGTCTTGACCTCGGCGTTGGCGTCTTTTCTTTTGTCCTTAACGGTCGTAACCTCGGCGTCAATTTCTGCAATCCGGGTGCGCACCTTTTCCGGCAACAAAGCCTTTACAACCTCAATTTGTTTGCGGCGTCCCTCGGCGGTTTCACTCCAACGGGAAAACTCCACGGCGTCAAAATCTTGGTAGCCGAAAATCTTTTGCAGCATTGAAACGTTATCCGAACGCATCCCGGTTGTTTGGGATTTAATGGATAACGTCCCCCGTGGGTTGGCTTTGGTAAACTTTAATTCGACCTCGTAATTTTCGCCGTCGTTACCTACAACCATTTTTGCAAATCCTTTGTCCTCGCCATTTTTCAACACGGCGTCCCGGTTCCCGGTCAACATTGCGCCGATTGCTTTTAAAAGGGTTGATTTGCCTAACTCATTGTCCCCGGTAATGAAATATACATTACCCTCAAAATCTGCGTTGAACTCTTTGATAACTTGAAAATTCAACAATTCCAATTTCTTAATATACATCGCTCTTTAAATTTATTTATTTCCCGGAAATCGCCGGGTCGTTATGTTCCCATTTATAACCGTTGTATGTTTTTCTTTTCCCGTTACATACCTGTAATATTACATACTTTTGCCAAGGGAAAACACACGCATCTAAAATATTATCAAAACATACAATATTACCTAATTTATCAATACGTTTAACGGGATATAATTTTGATACACGTTTAACGTTCTCAAATTTTAGGTTCTCGCCAATAGTACACCAACGTAAATTATTAACATGATTATTTAATTTATTCCCGTCGATATGGTCAACACATGGTTTATTGTCCGGGTTGGGAATGAACGCCAAAGCAACCAATCTATGAACCCGCATAACTTTTAAACCATTGATTTTTAATTTTACAGTCATATAGCCACCGTTCAAATAAGGCTTTATTTCCTTATCATTTTGCGTTATATTGCCATTTTCAGCAACGTAACAATCATATTCTATTAAGTATTTACCTTTTTTCATGCCGCAAATATATGTAAAATAATGGATATACCAAAACTTTCGTCTTTTATTTTCGGCTATTTTTTTATTTTCCGCAATAATCGCCCCAAAACAACGCATTTACCGCCGCCGTTAAACTCAACTAACATATTGCCGTTGCGCCCTCTTATACATTTACCATCGGAACGACGAACAGCCCGGCACGGCATACGTCGCAATTCCGGGCGGGTCAATCGGTCGCCTAAATAGATATAATCCATTTCGTCCATATCAAAACAATTTCATTTGTGTATCGGTCAATACAGCAACGACCGCATCAACTTTGCGTTCCCAACTTTCCAACGTTGCCAATTTCTCCGGGGTTGGGTTCCGTTGGCAACGTCGTTGGTTGTGCCGCATCTGTTTTACCATTTCCGCCAAATCTTTTGCCGTTATTTTTTCGGGATTTTCGATTTGCGGGGCTTTTATTTCGTCTGCCATATAAGCAACCATTTGAATAATTAAACGTCCCTACGGGCTTAAAATAAACGGTTGTGCATTTGTTGGGGCAAATTTTCCAAAACCCAACGGGGGTTGTTTTGTAAAATGAACCGTCCAAAGTGCATTATTAACGTTGCGTCCGCATTCCACAACGCCGGGGTAATTTCCGGGTATAATTTCCCGGCAATATCCCGGAACCGTCGTTTGCGGTCTGCCTTTTCCTCCTTTTTCCCTTTTACTTTGATACGCAATTTAAGGTCGTTTTGCCACTTCATAGCATTAACCAAAACAAATGGTATTTCGGCGACGGTTATAATAGCTTTCAAATGCTCAAAGTTTTGCAACATCTTTTGAATGCGGTACAATTTACCCATATTTGCCCCGGCATCCCCAACCGTTACGTCGTCCGGGCGAACGCTCAATTTTTCCAAAAAGATAATCGGTATGCAAATCTCTTTGTAATAGTTCAGAAAATCCCGTATCTCGTTAATGTCTTTAGGCATCTTAATTGCCGTTGCGTTGTGGTTGGGTCGCCAAACCACAATCCCCCCATTGCTTCCGGGGTCTATGCCTATAATACAATCTATTTTCATTTTTCAAATTTCAAATAATGGTAAATATAAATTTCGTCCTTAATCATTCGGTCGAACGTCCGTTTAATCTCTTTACGCCGGGCAACCTCAAATGCTGTATAATCAATTTCCGGGCTTTGGGTTCCTTGTTTCCGAACATGGTAAACCGCAAATTCATTAACGAATCCACGGGCGGCACGTGCCAAAAATCGGTTATACGCTTCTTTGCGGTCGTCCTCGGTTTCTTTCACTTCATCCGCCAACCGAACGCCCAACAACCAATTATAAACAAACATTTCGTCGGTCAATCCAAAGACTAAACGCCCGGTATATTTATAACGCAAAAAGCACATTAAACAAGTCATAACCGATTGATTGCGATAATACCGGATTTGCTCCGGGCTTAATTCCTTTTTCGGTTCCGGTAACGCTGTATATGCTTTGCCGATAACTTGGTTTTGTTTCCGGCAATATGCGTTCAATACCTTTGCGAAATAATCGGCGTTGAATTGTTGGTAATGTTTCCGTTCGGCGTTGCCGTCCCTATCCTTTGGCAAATAGTCGTCCAATTCCCCGGTAATCAGCAATTCAAACGCTAATTTAACCTCGGACAATGTTAATTGCGAATAATAGCGTTTGAGCAAATCCAACAACCGGGTACAAATATACGTCCAATCGTCCCGGTTTTCCGTGGGAATGATAAACCCCACGTCCATTGCGATAAACCGGAACATTTGCCCCGTTTTGGCAATCAACGTTTCGTCGTCAATCTCGGCAATCTGTTTTTTTGTGGACGCCACGAAAATATACTTTTCAACCGGGGTTAATGCTTTGGCAACCTCCGGTAACTCAACCATCGCCCGGCGAACGTCAATTGCTTTTGCCGTTCCGCTATAAAGCAAAACGGCGGCGGATTGTCGTTTTTCGGGCAACGTTTGTGGCAATCTGTTTGTCTTTTCGGGTAATGCTTCCATGTTAATAATCATCTTTCAAATACTCAATAGCCCCGGCAACATTTAATCTTTGCGTTGGGGCTTTGTATTCGGGTTTCAAATGTAATTTTCCTTTTTCCTTGTCGCCACGTATGAAATTACGTGTTTGCGCAATCCAATCTTTTTGCATCCTGCCTTTGCTTGCGCTCCAATCGGCGACGGAATGATAATAATATAAAATATCAATCTGTTCAAATTCCGGTTTATCAAAGCATTTTTCAAAATCATCAAACTTTGCAAATCTGCTATTGACAAATAAACATTTCCGGGGTTCTGTTGTACCTCTTAATTTTTGAGGCGTATTCGATTGTTGGCTTTCGTCGAAAAATCCCGAAAATTCATTTTCGGGTTTTATATTATCATCAGATATATTATTATCTATATTATTATTTACGGTGCCGTTTTGATACCCGGCTACGGTGCCGTTTTGATACCCGGCTACGGTGCCGTTTTGATACCCGGCTACGGTGCCGTTTTGATACCCGGCTACGGTGCCGTTTTGATACCCGGCTACGGTGCCGTTTTGATACCCGGCTACGGTGCCGTTTTGTAACTCGGCACATTCAAAGTTGAATCTATAATAACATCTTTTCGCTTTGTTATTGACAAACATTTCTTTCTTTTCTAAAATTCCTTTTTCTGTCAGACTTTTAAGACTGCGTAAAACGTTTTTATCAGTAATTCCCGCCCATTCTGCAATATATTCGGTCTTTCCCATAAACCACGAATTGCCATCCTGAGAATATCCATAAATAAGGGCTGTTATTATCAACTCACTACCTTTCAAATCTAAACGGGTACGTAAAAAACCGGGAATTGTTATGTAGTTATTTTCTTTCATTTTCTTTGCTGTTTAAATATTCAACCATTGAAATATAATCATCAATAACGTTTTTACATATCCATTTTTTACCTTGATATGAAAATAGTTTTTGATTTACCCCATTTGCCGCATTATATGCTTGTATAATACTTTCCAAATCATAATTATTGCAAACCTCACGCAATCGATAAATTGCTTGCCCAAATGTATAAACATTAAACAATCTTTGCTCGTCCGGGCTAATATCCGAAATCATGCTATTAGCCAATATTTCGGCTTCTTCTTTGTCGTCAACTTGGAAAAGAATTAAATGTGTTTTATCGGGTATCTTTGCCGCTATCAAATACGGGTTCTTTGTTATTCCTACCCTCAAAATGTCATTTGAAACATCATTGCATAACCAATAAACGTGCAATTGTCTTGGTACAATGTTAAAATCTAACTTTGTGTACCCTTTTTGTAAATACTCGTTGTATTTCATAGATAAAAAAGAAAAGCCCCAATTAGAGCCGTTACACATCTAAAAAGGGCTTTGTAGCTAATTAGCAAATGTCTTTCAATCGGTAACGGTCGATTGTTTTACGCCACAAATATAATACTTTATTTTTGTTCCACTAACTTCACGGGCTTAAATGCTTCTTTTACCTTGAACAAATTTCCCTCGCTTTCGTTGGGAACAATCGTAACGACCGGATAACGGGAACGGTCGCCGGGCTTTTGAGAAACCGCAAATTGTACATTCAAATCAAAGATAATGCCTTTGCAAAATCCCCGTTCCGATAACATACCGTCGAACGTTTCCCGAATTTGTGGGATTGTGGACGCCGTGCCTTTTGTGGCGAATTGCCAAACCCCGGCAACCCCACGAACCAACGGAACAATAAAGTTTAGCGTTAATGTAACCTCCCAACCGTCGCAATCGGGTTGGCGGCTCTTTTTGTTCGGGTAACGCTTCGTTATCGACTGCATTAAGTTTGGGTATTTCTCCGTTGTCAACGTTTCGTATTTCTTTCCGTCCCATACTTGGAACGTGTCGCCATCGCCCGCCGCAATCAATCGCCCGTCGTCGTCCCGGTATTCGTAACGTTCGTTACATACTTTTGCCGGGTCGTCGTCCGGGAAAACAATTTGTATTGTTTGCGGCTTTTCGCCGTATGCTTGCGTAAATAACCCGGCATATTTCCCCGTTGGTATAAAGTAATCAACGCTTTGCGGATAACCGTTTGCGTTTTTCATACCGATTTTTATTTGACCAACACGGGGCAATATCAAACGGGATTGTTGCGCCTCCGGTCTAACAATCCTACCTTTCATAACTCTTTATAAAATATTACTGCAATAAACCATTCTTGCGCAAAACAATTTTGCTCAACTGCTTTTATATCCATTTGGATAACCTCAATATCCGTTCTATTAACGAATTGTTCCAATTCGGACGAACTCGTAATTATTTTAATCTTTTTCATATCTCAAATTTCGGGGTCGTCGTTCAACAACTTTTATATTTAACTCTAATTTAACGGGCGAATTTTCCCAATTTATATGCGATAATTCCGGGGGTATTTCTCCCAATAACTCAACCGCATCAATCCAAACGGGGCTATCAAAATCCCGTGTACATCTTTCGGGTTTTTCCGTATGTATAATTGCCCGTCCGTCCTTATCAACTGCATAATATACTATATTCATAACAATCAAATTTCGGGGTCGTCGTTCAACATCTTTTTCCTACTCTCGTTTTTGGGCTTTTTAGGCTCATTTGCGGGCTTTACTTTCTTTTCCGTGGTATTACCCCGCTTTGCGGTCGTTTTGTCCGTGGTGGCTTTCTTTTCCGCCTCCTTTGCCTTTTTGGGCGCACGTTTAACAATGGTTGTTTTCTTTAGTTCCTTTTCCAATTCTGTTTTTTGTTTTAATCCTTTTTCAATCGCATACGCTTTCATTCTCAATTCAAATGCTCGTAATTCATCACCTTGCAATTTTTCCGCCTCTGAATGTACATCAATATCAGACCACATTTGCATTTCCGAAAAACTTTGGAATGCTCCTTTTACTTTTACATACCCATCAGAACATTTATAAATGTTTGTTGCTATACTATACCAACGGTGTTGGTCTAAATCTAATCCCTCATCAATCAAATTAACGCCGTATGTTTGTGCAATATCTGTGGTATGATACAAAGAATAATTATCATCAGCATTGTTAATTTTATCTATAAAAATTTCACAACTGATTGTTTTTATATTCGTACCATCTGCCTTGACTTTATCGGCGGCGTCCGTGTTTTCGTCCGGGGTCGCCTCCTTTGGGGCTTTCGTTTTAATCAATTCCGCCAACGATAAGGATATTACGTTTTGCGTTAAATCCGGGGCATTGTCTAACAATACCATGCCATTAACCGACGTAAACGTATTATCTTTCTTTTCGTCCTCAATAGCCGCAATTTCCAATAGATACGGGATTTTCCGTATATTGGGGCTATCCGTTTGTTCTTTCAGATTGTACGACGGACGTTTGCGCCAATCTTTCGGGCTGAAATTGAAAATACGGGTAACGGGGAATTGCTCAAAATTGACGTTCCACATATCCCGGTACATCCCTAATTGTATCTCGCTTTCCTCGTAAAACCCTTTGCGTCCGCTCTTAAAATCGACGATTGCGTTAATACGTTCGTCCCCGCCAATCTTTGCCAACATGGTACACGGGCAATCAATCATTCCGGCATACTTGTAATATGGATGCACCAACGCAATTTCAACCGCCAACGGGCGTACATCATAATCCAATACGAATTGAGCAAACGCCAATACGTCCTTTTTCAAATCGTCGGCGTAATAAATAAAGTCGTCCGGCAATCGGTAAACCTCAATATATTCTTTTAGTTTGCCTTTCAGCCCGTCCAAATCATAAGCCCGGTTAATTAATAATTCCTCAAATGCGGCGTGCATGAATGTACCATACGCCGCCCGTTCGCCTTTGTATCGTTCCGCTTCCTCAATTCCTTTGCTTGCAATCCATTGTATCAAATGCGGGGCTTTTGGCAACGTTTGGGATAATATCGTTGTAACCGACGGGAAAAACTCCGGGTTCCCGTTCTCGTCGTATCGGTAATAGTAGCGGTGTCCCTTACTATTCAATTGCCAAACCTTGTACGGGGGTTCAATCAACGTTTTTTCATCAAAAAACATTGCCGTCATTTCCTCAACCGTCATGCCCGGCAATATCTCAAATATTCCGGTTGGTTGCTCAACCTCGACCGCTTCAAACGGGGGGATTATTTGTTGTTGTTCCTCGGTAATTTCCGGGAATTGGTCGGCGGGAACGGCTCCCAAATTTTCGACCGTCTTTTGTACCGGGTTTTCCGGTTTCTTTTTGTTCGCTCTCATTTTCTACTCTTTTTTAATTCTGAAAATCCACATAATACCATTACGGCACACATACCCGCAAACATCAATTGCCACGGGTTCCAAAATGCGCCAATCAGACAAACAACGCCCAACGTTCCAAACATCGTAATAATCGCTTTTGCTTGGAACCTATCGGAAAACATAACGTTCGCCATGCGTTCAAACCATTGTAACCCGTTATTCTTCATAGCCAAACAAATAATTAGGGGTACAATTACACATTTCGCAAATGATAACAACCCATTCCGGGCGTATCTGTTTAGTCGTTCCGTTACATAAGTTAGTCATATTAACTTGTTGTGCGCTTTCGGTGCGTCCCTCCCATAACCGGGCGGCAACCTCTTTTTTATAAATCTTAATCCCGGCGGTTTGCGCCCGTGCGATTGCCTCGTTTACTCTTAATTTCGTCATTTCTGCCATTTCTTTAGTCTTTTATTGTTAATAACTCGGTTCGTTACTCTCTTTGTGTCCGCAATGCGTACACGTTTTTTCCTCCCAAATTGCGGTATATTCCGGCGGGGTCAAATATCCGTCGCCTCCGGTCTGTTTATATCCCCCGTCGGTAACTTCCATTTCGCCGCCGCACTCCGGGCAATCTTCATTACCCATTAAATCCAAATCCGGGACAATGAAATATACCCGTTTCAGATACACGCCCAACGCCTCGGAAATCGCCGCATAACAATTGGCGGTTTGTTCCTCGGTTACGTCCTCGTTTATTGCATCGAAAACGGAAACGCCCCAATTGTCCGGGTCGTCCTCAATAACTTTGTTTTTGAGTAATTCCGAAACGACAATTTCGGAAACTTGTTTGGCTGTTTTCCCGCTATCGGTCGCCAATTGTTTTAATAAATCGCTCTCTTTTATTCTCATATCTTTGCCGGGTAATCCCCCGGTGGGTTTTTGTTTCTGCAAAAGTACAAATAAAATCTATATTACCAAAAATAAAATCTTTTAATATTTTATTTATTCAATGTTGGATGCTTGTAATACAGATAAAAAGCACTAATTTTGTTGCACCGCATAACCTTACAACATCGCTCTCGGTTACTGCGTACCAACCCCCGGCGTTACTTCATTGCGTCGGGGGTTTCTCTTTTAATCATGTATTCCAAATTCACAATCCCCTCCATTGGTCGAAATCCGCCCCGTCATAACTTAACGGGTAACGTTCCGGTTCCGGGCAATCCGTCCAACATTCCCGGCGTGCATTGTTTAGGGCGACCCGTTCCGGGTTATATCCGGGTTTATTCTTTTCTCTCAATTGGGCGGCGCAACTCTTACAACAACAACGTCCCCAACCCCGGCGTAAATTCCGGGTATCGGCGTTATATTCTTTGCCGCAATTATCGCAATTTCTTTTTATCATTGCCATATATCAACCCTTTGTAAATCCTTTAAATGCGACGTGGTAAACGTCGTATTGTTTCCCGGTAACATAAAACTCAATCATACGTTCCGGGTTCCCGGCGTCGTTTATCGCAATGGTTGGGTATGGTTCCCCCGGCAATTGGTTATAATCGCTTTCAATGTCCCGCAATCCCTCCGGGAAATCCGAACGGTCGGCGGAAAAATACCGGGTTAAACTTTCTTTTATCCGGTTCAACATTTCGTCCCCGTTTGGCTCAAAATACGCTTTTATCTTTTCTTGTTTTCTTAATGCAAATCGCATGGGTATTTGTTTTAATAGGTTCTTAATTCCCCGTCCATCGGTAACGGTGCGCCCGGTAAACCAACCGGAATACGGGTATAATGTAACCGGGGAACCCCGGAACGTAAATTGTAAGGTGTGGCGTTTGACCTCCGTAACCGGATAACCCAACGCCGTTATTTGGTTCCGTGCGTATTCCATGCGCTTTGGTTCTAATTCCTTTTGTTTTTCAATATCTAATCGTCCCATAATTCACTAAAATAATGTATTGTTTTGCCCGGTATCAATTCCCCGGTTTTTTTATTCTTTCGTCCCGGTTTAAATGGCTGTGGAATACGGTTTTGCAACTCCATTAATTCCGTCCATGTTTCCGGCAAATATCGTTTAATGTTTTGTAACTCCTTTAAATTCTTATTGCGGCAAATTCGACAACTAACCCGGTCTAATATTTCATATAATCGGACGCCGTTTTGTTCCCAATAAATACCCCGGTCGTAACAATATTGTAAGGCTTGTGCCTCTGTTATACCCATTTCAACCAACGGTAATACTTTGTTTTCCCGGCGTTCTTTTTCGATACGTTCCGTTTCGTCGGCGGCAATAGCCACATAATCCCAATTATCGCCAATATAATTTTTTAAAGCACGCAATTTCAATGTTGTACCCCAACGACAATTGCCGCCGCACCAACCATAACCGTATTTATGAACTATTTTTGTACCTTTTTTACAAACGGGCTTTTCAAACATATACCAATAAAATGGTTTGTCTATTTCTAATTCGGTGTACTTAATACCTCGTTCGGCTAATATAGGCAATATCATATCCCGCACACTATAAATTGCGTCAAATTCAACCCCTATATTGAAAAATACAACTTCATCAATTGGCAATCCTTTATCTATCCCCAATAATAACATTGCTACACTATCTTTCCCAAAAGATACCGAATAAATATGTTTTCTTTCCATCATACAATTACTCTACAAAATTTATAATATTGGTCGTGTCGGCTCTCAACTTGACAAAGCAACCCAATATCGTTGCCGTCTAACAATAGGTTCAACACATCGCCGGGATTGTGCCGGGTATAAAGTAAGAATAACCCACCGTTTGCATTTTGGATTATCTTATACATATCTTGACTTAATCGGTAACGTTTCGTTTTATTCATCGCTCTAAATGGTTATGCCGGGGGCGCAATCCCCCGGCTTGTTATTACTGCAAATACGCAATTGCGTTTAATCTCTCTTTTTCCTTTGTCGCATATTCAACGTTTCGGGCAATCCATTGTTCGGCGGGGTTTTCGGCTATCCATATACTCCGATAATCCGGCGTAAAGTATGCGATTTGTTTTTTATACGCCTTTTCCGGGTTTGCCAATATTTCCGTCGCATGGCTCAACCGTTTGCCGTGGTCGCCTTTGCCGATTAAATCCAAACGACCGAAATAAAACGACCCGTCGGCGGTACACGCCACATATTCACGGGCGGACGTTCTTTTTGATACAATCGCCTTACTATCGGCGTCAATAACTTGGTACTCGTATTTCTTTCCCTTTACTTTCTTAACTAAAATGTACTTTGCCATGATTGAAAATTTATATTGTTCCGGGGAAAACGCCCCGCCGTTGTTTACTGATAATAGAAAGTGATTTTAACGCCTCGGCGCAATTTGCAAACCTCTTTGTCGCCGTAACAATTGAAAGCACGTTTTAACAAGCGATTGACTAACTTAATGTCGCCGACAATCTTTATTAAACCGGACACGCCAACCAATACATTAACCTTTTTGCCGTTTACAATTCCGTTTACCTTGATTTTGAAATTGCGGTTAATCTCTTTTGTTGTGTAATCTAATCCGTTATAAATGCTTTGAGTATTCATATTGTTTCGCTCTCTATTTTCCGGGAAAACGCCCGGTCGTTCTTGTTTGATGATGCAAATATACAACCTTTATTTTAATTACCAAAAGTTTTATCTTTTATTTTTGGCTTAAACTTCAAAAAGTTTTGTTTTGGTTCCAAAAGAGTTATTTTCTTGGAATTTTCGACTTAAGCGACTTTTGCAAGCTGGACGGGTAAATTATCCACTTTGAAATAAAATGCCTGGAAACGGTCTAAAAATGGCTTAATAGAAAAAGGGGTTGCAAGCCAACTTTATAAGTAAGCCAACATTTAAGAAAAACGGGGCGGGCTGTTGGCTTTGCCCTTTTCAGTTGGTAGCTACTCCAACCTACCCCGTTTTTTCAAAAATAGTTATTTTTCTATGGTTATAACTTCAAACCCGGTAATTTTTGAATTTGGATTTTTTGAAACAATATCAAATTCACGGTTTTTTATCCGTTTTGTTTTCCATAGGAAATTAAGAAAACGTTTATATTGTACACTTTCCGTTATTAAAAGGCTATCCCGTGTTATAATTTTGCCCGAAAACGTATTATTTATAATACATCCGTCAAAATCAACCCATTTATCGGAATACTCAATACAACGTAATACGGTCGTAACCGTGTCGCCGGGCAAATATACAATACTATCCCGGACGTTCGCCCGTAATTCGTTTATCGTTTCCATTTGTGCCGTCGTAACCCTTTGCAAATCCCGGTTTTTTGTCTGCAACGATTTGATTAACGCCGCATCGTCCGCCCGGTACTTTTTATATTCGGATAATTTCAACTCCAAATTCCCAACCTTTGCGGCGTTCAAACTATCCTTTGTTTGATAGGTTCGGACATCCTGCAACAACGTTTCGGTATTGCTCCGGTATTTATCCCGTTCGGCGGTCAAACTCTTAATACGGCTTTGTTGTACCCAAAAGGCGGCGGCAACCGCCAAAATGATTGCCGCCCAAATCAAATACTTTTTCATAACGTCAATACCCTTTTAATTGCGGCAACGTGCATATTGGCGATACGTTCCCGCCCGTTGTCGCTCATTATGAAACGGCAATCTTTTTCGGTATCCATGAAAAAGTTTTCCGTAAGAATTGCCGTGCAACTCGTGTGTTTGAGGATATAAAACGCCGTTTCCTTATCCGGGTCGCCGTCGGAATAATCGAAACGCATACGCCAACCGTCGGGGGAAAATTCCCGCCCCGCTTCCTCGAAAAATACCGTTGCGATTGCATCGGCGGGGGTTTGTCCAGGCGACGTGTAAACCTCCCAACCCGTACCCCCCCCGGCGTTGGCGTGGATACTCAACAAAAAGCAATTGCCACCGGTTTCCGTGTATATTGTGTTAGCACGGCGGCAACGTTCGCCCAATGATATATCGGTTTCCTCCGGTACTAAAATACGGTACGGTATTCCGGCGGCGTCTAATTGTGCCGCAATACGCCGCACGATATCCCGGTTAAATTCATATTCAAACAATTGTTTGCCGTCGCTCCATACGGGCGAACGTTTCCCGGCTGTATTATTGCCGTGTCCGTTGTCTAAAATTACGGTTTTCATTCTTTACCCTCCTTTTCTTTTTCCGGTATGTCCTCAATACAATTTTCGACCTCCGGGCGGTTAAACAACTTAAAAATATTGATTTTCTTATTTATCCCCTTTGCCTCAAAGTAATTATTAAAACAACTTGAAATTTCGATACCGTACACGATTAACAGTAATAACCCCGACAATACCGGTATTCCTAATATCGTGCCGAACGTTTGACCGAATAACCCCGCCAACGTTACCCAACAAATGTAATCGACCAACTTGTTTATTGCTCGCCTCCATTTCCGGGACGTTCTGATTGGTTCCCCTCGTTTCTTTGCGGCGGCAACTCCAAAACGACTATCGACAAATATTAAAACAATAGCCAAAATTAGAAAGGGAATAAGGCTATTATAAAAGTCCAACAACGGTGCAACAACCGCCGTGGTCGTTCCGTTGATAATGTTTCTTTCTTGCATAACTTAAATTTTTGAAATTGCATAAACTAAAGCACGCCCCAATGAATTGTCAATATAATCTCCATTTCTCGGGTGCGCATAATCTGCCGACCATTGTCGGGTTGCTAATTTTACTTTTATAGCTGTTCCGGTTAATGGTATATTCTGTTTCCATTTTATCGCAAAATTTCTTTTTTTATAAATTCGTGGGTAATATTTATTGGTTCCAACCCAATTTAATTCACTTCCCGTTTTATCCTTAATTGTAGTGTACCATCCGGTTATTGGATAACAATCTTTTCCATATACATTTTTATTGTTTACCCAAACTTCTATACCTTCCCAATGTCCTACGCCGTCAATAGCGAACGTTATTGTATCGTTTCCATCAGCTACAAAGTCAAAATCCCTTGAATGAAGCGAATTTTCGCAATAATCCCTTGCATATTTCCACGCATCAACGAAATATACGGTTCCATCGAATTTTTCTGCAATCCATTGTTGTATATATGTATATTCTGCGGTATCTCTGGTCCACATATCAACATAATAAATATTGAATAGACATATTTTGCATTTCGGAACCATCTTTTTTATGTTACTTATTAGTAACTCCATTTGTTGCATATATTGTTCTATTGAACGAATTGAAATTTCCTGCCCTACCAAATCATCAATGGTTTCTATACAAATAAACTCATTCAAATGCAATGGTTCTGCCCATGTTATTTGACCTTGAACATTATCAACGGTTTCAATTCTACGGGTCTGTACTTGGCGCAAATCTCCTGTATAAGTTCCAATTCGGACAAAATCCCCTTTGGCAACGTCCGAACCAATTATTTCATCGGCTTTAAGACTGCGTGTTGTTATCTCTTTTATTATTCCAATATTTTTTGTTACGTTATATGTATCACTTTCTTCAACATATTCAATTTCGCCTACTTCTAACATCGGGAATTGTTTCAATTCATCTAATGTTATTCCATTGTAAACACGCTTTATCTTTCGTGGATAATTTGCCCAATCATCATTTCCCGTAAGTCCTATTGTTACAACATCGGGACTGAAATAATCAGCAATATTCCAATACGCCCTATTGATATATGAACCACTATTGAAAATTGCCGCTGTCCAACCTCCTATTCCTGCGTTCATAACATTATGGAAAACGGAACTCGCAAAATTAAATACAAAATACGGGTTATTTCCACCCTCTATTTTTAGGGTTATTTCTCTTTCTACATCTGAATCAAACCAAAATTTATAAAATGATTTTTCATTAATCAAACGAAAATCCAAACTGGAACTAATATCTGCCGGGTTTGTTGGGTCGTATGAAATTGTTCCATCCCCGTATGGACTTTCATTTTCTCCACTCTCTGTTTCTCCAACGGTTGATTTAACAAAACAAATTGTTTCCCCGTAATTGTAAGATACATCAATTACCGCCCCCGCTGTTGGTGCTTCCTTGAAATACAATGTATGTATAACGTTTCCATTATCATCTAACGAACGTATAACAAGACAATCAACACCAACCGGTAACGTTCCGCCGTACCCTTGCGTATTTAATATAATATTCTTGGAAACTCCATTTACCTTTAGAACATGGGAATATGTAAAGCAACGTTTTAGGTTGAATTTTATTTTCTCCCCATCTCCGGAAAATTGTTCTGTATCGCTTCCTATTGTTGTGTTGTGGTTTGTAAATTCAGCAACTTTTGTATCTCCATCATATAAACCTATTAAAGCATAATCAGACGTTCTTTCTATCACTTGGCAAATATTTAATTCACTTCCTTTGTGCTTAAACTTAATTTCCGCACCTACTCCGGATATTTTTATGGCTTTTCCATCCATAAATTTAACGTCGTTTGTCTGTACTTCGCCATTTGTCGTTTCAACGTCATTATATGCTGTATATTTTCCGGAACTTTTATACAACCAATCAATTGGCTTTTTTAGATACGAATAAAACAAAAATCCATCGCCCCACACATTTGACGACCCCGCAAAAACAACATTTTTTTGTTGCATCGGCATTATATATGTATTTTCCTTTTGCAATTCTGATATATCCGTTTCTATTTTATGCAATCTATCGTTCAACAGTTCATTCCATGTTCGCAATAGATTGAATACAATTTTATTATATATTCTTGTGCCGTATAAAAATTCTGTTCCTGCAAAAACCGAATAATCTATTAATACCCTAATTCTTAACCCTGCCATTTCTCCGGACGAAACCGTAACATCAAATTCATGTTCTTGATAGTCGCATGGAACCATAGGCGCAATTAATATTGACGCTATGTTCCAATTGTTTGTTTCATTGTATATCCTTTTGTTTGCGAAATATACTAACTGCCCATAAGAACCACCCGTTGTTTCTGTTTGTGCGGCAAAAGCTCTAACAAAAATATCATCGTTTTTTATTGCCTCCGGTACGTCATAAAAACCTATATTTTTAATTGCAGAAATAATTTTCCTTTCCGCTTCACTATAATTGTCATCCGGATTTTTTAAGAAGTTCAATCCACCATTACCGTATATATCGGTTTTCAGTCCGGAAACGTCTGTTTTCAGTCCGGAAACGTCTGTTTTCAGTCCGGAAACGTCTGTTTTAAGTGCATCAACATCGGTTTTCAGTCCGGAAACGTCTGAATATTCAGAAAAGTTTGTGTATCTATCATTAATTTTCAATTTTATCTCTCTGGTGTCATCAGATATATAAATTGTCTCACTATCCGGAACCTGCGAAACATCTATTGTTATATAGTATTGTTTGCCGTCTATTTTATATAAAAATGGGGCATTGAAATTTACATTAGTCAACAAATTACCTCTTTGCCAAACTTGGTCTTTCTCCCATGCAAAACCAATTCTATTCCCAAAAGATGAATGTCCTTTTACAAAAGAAAAAAGTCCTAATCTTAAACTTTTATCAAATCCGGCAATATTTAACCCTCCAACTTTTTCAAGGAAAAGAGTATTTTTTGCTGTTACGACTGAATTTTGAAAGTCTAACCAATCCGGATAAACATTTATTGATTTATTTGTAAGAACATTTAGCCTATAAACACGCCAAATATTATTGTCTGTATATATTATAGCCAATTCATTTGGATTTACTTGTATATTGCCAAAGTTTACATAAATACCATCTGTTGTAGTCAAATAGAATACATTTGCATCGGGTGTTCCGGGATTTGTGCCGGGTATGGCTATTCCTGCAAATGTCGCATTTTCTCCAATTACAGATACAATACTTTTTAATACATTTTGAAGTATTGCCCCGGTAATTTCTTGATTGCCATTTGTTTTTATAACATCCGCAATCGCTTGTTTTAATTCTTGATAATTCGCCATAACTAATTAATTTAATCGTTATTAAAATCATTATTGTAATCGCTGTTAAAATCGCCAATATTTGCCCCTAAATATCCACGACCTATTTTTTTAACGAAGGTTGCTGTCTGAAATTCTATTTCCACGCTCGCCAAATCTCCCTGCGTCTGCCATTTTGGGGTAATTAGAAACGTATCGCAATCGTATTCCCTGCCGTATTTATCCGTTATGTGTATATAATCAGCCATACGAATAAAACGCATAACATCGCATAAGTATTCCGGTGCCAATATAGTACATTTGAACGTCTTTACCGAAATTTGTTTTTCCGGGAAAAAATAACCGTCCCTTTCCTCGCCGTCCTCTTCAAATTCATAATCCGGTTTTCCTAACTCGGTACAAAGATATAACATGTTTTTGAATGTCGGATTTTTATAAACTATTTGTCCGGCGTCAAACACTAAATTTTCAATGTCCCACCAATCAATTTTCAAATAACCGGAAACGTCCTGCACAACCGTAAACATTTCAGAATACCACGTTTGAATGCCATCAGATAACCGCAAATAATAAATTCCGTCAAACTGATTTAACGGCATGGGTAATATTGCCGGGTATAATATTACATCATATCCCAACGACTGAAACCGGACAACTTGCAATCCGGTTTCCCTCATGTATGTTGTTATATTTGCAATTTGTTTTCCGGTTTTATCATATAGAATAACAGACGTAACAGAATTTGAACGGGTATTTCTTATTATCTGAAACGGCAATAATCTATCAGCCGGTGCGAACAATGGGTATATTTGCCCGTATGCGTAACTTTTACGGTGGTTCTGCTGCTCTATTGACGTGTACCACGGCAATACGCTTATATTGTTATTCTGTATCATATTTCAACGTTGCTTTAATGTTTCGACTGCACAAATTTACGCTTAATTTATCAACTTGACCGTTACCGATATACGTTTTTATTAGTTGCATCGGGTTTGGGTCGTCATTTGCCGGAAAACTAAACGTTTGTTTCTTCTTTCTCTCAATACCGTATGCGTAAACCTCGGAACCGTTTATTGATACACGACGGGCGGGTAAATCATACATCCAATAAGGCATTTGCAGATTAATAAACGCCAAATATCCGTTTTGCAAAAAGTATTCAACCCCGTTGACGGTTTGACGTGTAAACGGTAATATCCATTGCGACCCGGACGTTGGCGGAACGGCGGCAAACAAGGCGAACCCGTCGGAACTTATGTTGCCGGGATTTAATAGCATCAAATCAATATCGGACGTGAAATTAGATACGTTTACGTCCTCAACCTTTCCGGGCGTTACATACTTGCTAATTACCTGTATCGGCAAACCCTCAAATGCCGCCGTAACGTCGTCCATCCACTTAAATTGGTAACGTTCCGGCAAATCAACCTTATCAAACGAATATTCCGACGTATTGAACGCCCACGGTTTCCCGTTGCGCAAATTCAATTCCTTTGTTAAATCGTGGCTTAACACAACCCCGCCGGAATAGGAACCGCCATTGCGGAAATATTGGATATGTTCAATTTTAAATTTGCCGTCCTCAATAAACCAATAACATTTGAAACAATCCCGTAACATATTGGTATATTGTTGTAAGGTCGTCGGGGCTTTTTGTGCGGGTTGCTGATATTCGCCGTTTATAATGTTCGTTTTCTGCGATACAAGCAACCGGAAATTCAACCCGGATATTGGATTGTTTCCCCCGTATAAAAATTGGCTATATTCCGCCGTGGCTTCATGCGTAATTCCGGGTGCAATTTGATTGAGCAAAACAGATATACAAGACGCAACCGGGAACGCATCCCGCAAAGTATATTCTTTTCGGGCTTTTTCCTCTAATATCCAATCCATCAAATAAAATCCAAACCATAACGACGCATAACGCCACGTTGACCGGGCGATTGGATAAAACGTTTGTCCGAAAATGGAATAGGGCGGCGCAAAATACTTTCCGCTGTCCGCTAATCCCCACTCGGTCGGGGTGTCTGAAAAGTTGTTTGAAATAAACGCCACGTCGATTGCGTAACCAATCGCACGCCTATAATTACGGTTATTATCAACTATATCATCGGCGGGCAATGGATATGTATTAAGGTCGTCGATTTTCTCCACGTCGCACAAATACCGGGCATATATATTATAACTTTTCATATCGGCGTGCATTGTTCCGGTTGCCCCGGAACCCTCAACGGCGGTTAAATCAAATTCCAACGTATCAAACGGTTCCTGCGTTACCTTTTGATAACGAAACATTACCGTATCGTCGGATTGTTTCCGTATTTCAACTACAGCAATACCAAACGGCAACCCCCCGTTTATTCGTTGTTGTGAAATATAGATATAATAATTAACATTCAATTCCGGGTATAATTTCCCCTCGAATACGTCCGCACTTGCACCCGTCGCCATTCGTCCGGTATAAAGCCCGGATATTACCGCCGGGGAACCGTTGGACGTAATTTGTATTTCTTTCAATATATTGCACAAAGCAAAATGATAGGTTTGTACTAATGCGTTTTGGTCGGTCGTGGCGTTTGCGTCTTGTTCCCAATTCGTACCGCCCAAAAAACAAGAAACAACACTATCCCCCGGAACGTATATTTGAATTAATGGACGCTTGTTTATCGTTATCCGTTGGATTTTCGGGGCTAACGTTATTAAATTGTATTCCTTTTCCAATCCCGCCAACACGTCGTTATAATCGTCGATTGCGTCCGGTTGTACAACAACCTTTTTATCGTAATCGGTAAACGTGCAATCGGTTTTCATAAACTTGCCTTGAAAGTATTGGAACCATGTACGCCCGCCGTCGTCGCTCTTTTCAATGCAATACAAAAATTCATTGTCGAACGATTGACGGTTTATATAGTCGTAATCATCCCGGACAAAGGTAATTTTGCCGGATAATTTGGCACGATAAAACCGTTGGTTGGTTTCTAATTCGTACTCCTTTGCCAAATCGTCCTTATAAATCGGATGCACGGTTTGACCTTGTAAGACGTTCGGGGCGTCCAACGTTCCCAATCTCAACCATGCCGTCCCGTTGGCGTATTGCGTTTTGCTTACATTAAACCGGATATATGCGGCATTGCTTGGTATGTCAAATTCCGTATTTGTGGCGGGCGGTTCGCTTCCCCAATCGCCGATAATCTTTTTATTGCTATCGTAAAATGCGCCCCCGACTTGCGGGGTCCAATTCTGAAACAATTTGCGGGGGTACACATTCTCAACCGGGACAAAAGTACGGGTATAATAGAAATATGTACTATTCCCGTTTATGTTCCCGGTTGTTTTACTTATCGCCCCGTTCGCTAAAAACGCATTTACAAATGAATGTCTATAAATCGGGTTCATATCAATTTTTAATTTTACGTGTCAAATTCTTGTAAACCTCAATAACATTGCCGTTGCCATCGACGTAACGACGGCGGCGGTTTTGTTCCTTAATCTCCCTTACATCGTCTTTTAAATCCCGCAAATCCGGTGCGTTATTTTGTTGAACCGTTACATTAATGCCGTCGGTATTGTAGGCATTAAGGTACTTTTGGGGGAATGTTCCCCGGTTCAAACTATTTATTACGTCCGGGATTAAACGACGGAAACGGCGGGAATTACGTTTATTGATAACGGCGAAAAATTCCCCGCCCTCGGCACGCCTCCGGGTTCCATCCGGTTTGGTTCCTAAATCCACGTCGTCCCCGGATTGGTGGGAACCGCCCGCCAACAATTCAACCGTACCATCGCCGTAACTTTCCGAACCCTCGGCGTTGGCTGATTTGGATAATTGGGCGGCTTTGATTTTGGCGGCGGCAAAGGAACCCCACATAATAGCGATTGCCGGGATTGCGAACGGGAACCCCAATTGCGACCAAATCAAAGCGGATGCCGTTACAAGGTTTCCGATTTGTTGGATTGTTTGGATTGCTTGTTGTGCCTTTTGCGCCTTTTGTTGCTCCTTTAGGGCTTTTTCTTGGTTCTTTTTGGCTTGGTCTAACTCCTTTTGCGCCATTGCAACGTTATTGGCGTAACCGTTCGCCCGTGCCTCTAATTCCGCATCTAATCGGCGTTGGCTTGCGTCAACCTCTTTGTCGGCGGCGGAAACGGCGGCGTCGGCGGCTTGTACCTTTGCATCCAAAAAACTATTTAATTGCTCAATGGCAAAGTTTACCGACGTACTTATTGCCTCTTTTTGGTCGTCGTCCAAATTCAGCCCAAACAACCCGTATATGTCGTTACCCCGTTCGTCGCCTTTGCTTTTCTCAATTTCTTGGTCGATTTTCGCAATGGTATTTTCGATTGTCTTAACCTCGGCATCCGTCATTTTAACCCCGGCGGCTTTGTTCAACTCTAAAATCTTTTGCAACCGTGCCTTTTCTTGCGCTAACCGGAACCGGGTTTTGCGTTCCTCGGAATTGCGGATTAAATCAAACTCGGACGCCTCCAACGCTTGTGTTTGGTCGAATAGCATTAACGCCCGTTGTTGGTTTAACTCGGTCGTTTGCTTCAATACCTCGGCATCATATTTGGCGTTAATATCCGCCTCGGATTGGCGCACGTCCTCGGCTAATTGCCTATTTTGTGCCAATTCGATTGCCCGTTGTTGCTGTAACAACTGAATACGCAAATTTATTTCCTCCTGTGAACCCTCACGGGCGGCGTCTAATTGTAATTGCGTCCGGTCGGCGGCGGCTTGCATTTGGTCTATTGTAATTTGGTCATTCAATTCGCCCAAACTTTTTGCGTATTGTTGTTGCAAAAGTAATTGTTGATTAAGCAATTCGGCAACCTGCGTTTCAGTTAATCCCCGCTCGGTTTCTAACCGGGTGTTAATGTCCTGTATTTGTCTTTCATACTCAACCCGCAATTGTTCCCGTTGCTTTTCCGCCCCCTCTGCCATCAATGCAATTTGGGCGTCCTGCGTTGCCCGTTGTGCGGACAATTCCGCCGCCCGTTGTTGATTGGCAATATTTACCATATCAACCGCCAATTGTTCCCGTAATAAAACAATTTGGTCGTTCAACGCTTTGCGTGCCTTAACCGTTAAATTGGTTTCCGTCCTCAACTGCAATTGTATGTCGGCAATCGCACGGGCGTTGGCGGCTTGACGTTGCGCCCGTTGTTGGTCGAATGAATTTTTAATTAAGGCAATCCGGGCGTCCTCGGCTTTGCGCAATATATCCGTTTCCGCTTTGGCGGCGTTCCGGTTTTCGTTTGCTCTTTGGGCGGCTTGTATTTTCCTTTCGGCGTCCAAATCCGCCCCCTCGGTTTTTAGATTAACGGCAATGTCAACCGCCCGCCCGGTATTATCTATTTGACCCTGTACGGCTTCAATTGCTTCATCAACCTTGACTTTATCAATTTTACCGTCTAAATCAACATCAATATAAACTTTCTTATCCCCACGGGCTTTGGCGTTATTCAACTGCAATAACATATCGTTTAATTGCTTCAACTTTGCCCGGTTTGCCTCCAAATCGTTTAATTCTTGACCGTAAAAACCAACGCTTTTATTATGCGCCTTTGTGCGCTCGGCTAATATTTCGTCCTCAATCTTTCGGGTTTCAGACAATGAAGCGTTACGGGCTTTAGCAATGTTTAATTCCCGGTTCAATTGGGCGACACGTTCGTTGCTAACCCGGTTCATTTCGGTTGCCTCGGTTTCCAAATAATCCAACCACGCCTTTTGCGCCTCGTTAAGTTTTTGTTGGTTCTTTGCCGATTTATCGGTATTGGATGCAAACAGAACTAAAGCCCCCACAACCGTAACCAATGCCAACGCCAAAAGAACATACGGATTTGCGGCGGCAATCAGATTGAAAGCCTTTTGCGCAATTGTAGCCGCCAATGTTGCCTTTGTTCCCTGCATGGTAACAAGGCGGTTATAAACTTGCGCTTTGCTCAACGCTGCCATTTGTATTTTTGAAATCCCCAACATCAATGCGGATTGCTTTTGTACGGCGTTTTGTATTGCTTGCACTCCGGTTGTAATGGCAATTGCCGCTTGTAACTTCTTTTGCGCTTGTTGTACGTCCTCACTTTCCGCCCCGAACAATTCCATTGCCCCGGTATATGCAGAAAATCCCCCGGATGCACCCGCCGCAAAACTCAACACGCTATCTAATTGCGACGTATCGGACGCCATGTTTTTAACTTCCTGCGTGGCGTCGCTCAATGCGTCCCGTAAATCCCCGGCTTTCTTTGATAGTTCGGCGTATTCTTGCGAACCTTGTTTACCCTCTAAACGCATAACCGCCAATTGTTCCGTCAATTGGCGTATTTGGGATGTTAATTTAACGTTTGCTTGTTCGTAATTACCCACGTTTAACGACGTTTTCCCGGTCGCTTCCTGCAACCGTTTCATTTCCTCGTAAATCGCTTTTGTTTCGGCAACCAATTTGCGCCCCTCCTCGGTCGCCTCCCTTTCCTCAACCGTCATATTATTGAGGTATATTTTATTGATTGAGTATTGAGCGGACAAACGATTATATGAACCCTCGGCGGATTGGTTCAACCGGGTTGTCAACTTGTTTAATTCGTTCGCCTCTTTTTGCGCTTGCTTCAATTCCGCCAACCGTTTTGCGTTCTCGCTTTCCGCAAATGCCAAATCTCGTGCCGCCCGTGTCAATTTGTCGGTATCGTTCGACGCCCCCCGGATTGTCTTACGTCCGTTTTCGGTTGCCCCGCTTACGCCCTCCAATGCAGCCTTAACCGTTATCGCCTCACTCTTTATATTTTTTAGAGTGTTCATATAGGCGTCGGAAAGTTGGTCTAACTGATTAATCAACTTTGTAATCGAATCGTCCGGGCTTACAAGGTCGCTATATTTTATTGGGTTGTTATTATCTGCCATACTTAACGTTATTTGCGGGCAATTTGCCCCGTATTAAATTATCTTTTCTTTTCCATGTAGTTAATCAACCAAAGAAAAACAACGCCGCAAATCGCCTTATTTGACGCCGTTTTTATTTTTGGTTGGTTTCAACAACTCCTTTATCCGCTCAAATGCGTTGTAATACTCTAAAACGGTGTATTTCTTTGGCTCCGGTACGTGTAAATGTTGGGATATGGTTAAACACATATTTTCAAACTGTTTATCGTACTGAATTTCCATGTTATCGGAACCACTAAAAACAACCGGGCGATTGTACAACAACAACATCGTCGTTATTTTATCAATTTCCGCCCGTTTGTCCTCTGTATCGCCGTTTATAATCGCATCCAACATTAACATTGTGCGGTTGCGCAATTCGTCGTAATACTCTTTAACCGTCGCATCGTCGAACAACCGGGGGAAATACATTTGCAATTCTTCATCTATTTTTTTTTTGACCGCTTCCATTTGGGCGGTCAACTCTTTAACGGGAACATCGCCGAACATATCGACGACCTTTTGCAATCCGTCGTCGGATAAATCGTTGTACGGGGTTCCGTCGATTGATTTAACCAACACGGCAAACGCTAAACATTTCGGGCTTAACCCGGATTGAATGAAATACACGTTTTGCCGCATATTATCCAATTCGATTGCCGCCAATTCCGGGGTTTTGCTCCGGGCGTATCTCATTGCCTTTTCAATATGCGTGTCGAAATCCTGTAAATCCGAACCAATCCCGGCGTCAACCAACAACATTTTATTGTACTTATGAAAACGCAACATCGGCAATTCGTCGATTGCGTCGTATATCTCAACCGTGTATTCCCCTATCTTAACCGTTTTCATAGCAAATAACGTGTTATCATGGTTGAACAAAAGGGAACCAACAACAATGCCGGGTTCCCGGTGCATATAGCAAACAGGACGGACAAAACGACCCCCGCCCACCATGATAAGCAAAAGCCGCAATTGAACATCTTAACAAAAAAGTCGTTGCCGTGAACTTGGACGTACTCAATAACGCCCCACTTTTTTAACAGGGTCAACAGGAACGCCGCCACGGTTGCCACGACCAAAACCCAAATAATGAAAGTTACCATATCGTTAAATGTTACAAGGTTGATTAACTGACAATACACCCTCAAAGCGAAAACCGCCGAACGGGTGCATTAAAAATTGATTATCTATTTCGTCCAACGTAAACCCACGGTACACGTTTTCCGCCAACTCATAAATCCGGTTTATTACAATCGTCCCGTCTTTCAGCCAAAAACCGCCATTTAGGACGGTCAATATTTCGTTCTTCAATGCCTCGGTATTCCGGTTGTTGAGTTGACCGGGGTAAACCTTGCGCAAATCGAACCAAACAATAAGGGAAAACGGGGCTTTAATCTCGCTTTGCTCTTTGGGAACCCAACCGACCGTTTGCGGGTCGTCTATCCAAAAGAACGAAAAATTGCCAATATTGGCATCCGGGGAAACGTCGATATAATCATTGTCGCCTCTCCATTCCGTCCCGCCCGCATATACGTTCGGGGTATAATAGCGTTTGCCCTGTATCACTTTGGCGATACGTTGCGCCCGCCCAAATGCGACGTCCAACCAATCGACGTTATCCATTAACCCGGTTTGTATGTTCCCCAAAACCCGGTCGATTAAAACCGGGTTGGGAATTATAGGGGTTGTTCTCTTATTCGTTGCCATATAATACGTTTTTTGCTTTCTTCATTAAGTCCGGGAATATATATTGCCAAATCAACGCCGCAATATTTTCGTCCGTCAATCCCAATATTTGCCGCCCGTACTTTTTTATTAAGTCCTCCGTTTTGAAATCCGACGCTTTTATTTCAAATTGTTTGTCGCCGACTTCCAAATAAAAACTACTTTCAAAATCGCCTTCGTCCCGTAATGTTACCCGGTTTGTCGGTTGTCCCTTTTCCTCCTTTATGGCTATCGTCAACGGCGAATACGGGGCGTAATCCATAATTTCCACGCCCAAACGGTTAATACCCTGTTCAAACAATTGTTCCTCGGCGTTCATATCAACAATATAGGCGTCATTGTCCCAAATAATTTGTTGAATGTATGCGCCGGACGATAACCCGTTGTTGAACGTGGCAACCCGATTGCGTAAATCCTGTATTGACTTTAACCCCGCCATAATCTTACGTTGTACGGTATTTTACACCGTGGTTATTACAAGTAAGGCAAATACGGTCGATACCCTGCGTATCCAACCGCAACGCCTCGTATGCTTTTTTTAGGTCATAACCCAAACCGCCAGGGCGACCCTCAACGTTGCCGTCCAACTCGTAAAGAATTTCCATCCGGCTTGCGTTTACTTGGTTCCGGTTTACCTTAACATCGGGGTTCATTGCCAACGTGCGCAACATGATTGCGGCGACCTGTCGTTGAATAACCGTTTGGAAAATCTGCCTCTCCTTAATGATAAAATCCGTTAGGTCGCAACCAACGGTTATTTCGCAATTCAACCCGTAATTCTGCGTATTGGTGTACATCGTCAACGCAATATCCCACAACTCGGGGTATTCGTCGAATGTTTCCGGGGCGTTCATCATAAACGGGGATACCTGTAAATACTTGGTTATTTCCCGCCAACGCTCCAAATCAACGTAACCCGTACACGTTCCGCACGGCTCCCGGCTCCAATCCTTTGTCATGTTAATTGCCTGCATCCCGGCGGGCAAATCGTTTTGGTTGTAACAAAGGAACCACGACCCCCCGGCGTTGTTTCCGGTACTGATATACGGCAAATAACAATCTTTCAACGGGAACCATTGAAAACCGCCGTTTGTCTGCGTAAAATTCAAATCAAACGTCTTTATCGGGTCAATTTGGGACGAATGGAAAAGATACATACGAACAACCCCGGTTGCGCCCGTCATTTGCAACCCGATTTGCTCGATTTTCATTGTTACGCCCATAGAACGAACCGGGACAATTTCAAACCCGACTAATTTATGATTGTTCGGCAACGTCGCCCGGATACGTCCCGCACCGTCAAAGAACGTGCGCCGCTCCAACAGGTTCTTTGTTTCCTTATCCAATCCCTTTATTTGCGTGAATGTTTGTACCATTTGCGCAATACCGTTACGGGTCAACCGCTCCAAATAATCGGAAATGAAATTGTACGGTTGCCAATAGGGGTTGCCGTAATCGTCGTTGTAATCGTCGTTAAAATCGCTTTCGGTCGGTTCCTCGTTTTGGTTGTCCCGTGCCGCAATCCAAACTTTGTTGTTGTGGCGAACCTTTTCCCCGGCTTTGTATTCCCTTATCATATTCCAAACCGGATATTGAAAAACGAAATCATCCGGGACGATTGCCCGGACATTATCCAAAGTAACAAGGGGGTGCGCACCTTGAAACGTCAAACCGCTTTCCGTCTGCGTTAACTTGTCGTCTATCGCCTTTGCCGGGTCGTATGATTGCTCCCACCCGCACACATTTTTTAACGCTTCGCATATTTCATTTATTCTTATCATAAAAACGCCCATTTATAACCTCCAACACTATGAGAATAACACATTGTTCCCATATTAGGAATTAAGATTGCAATAAAAAAAGGGGGCGGGGATAACCACCCCGTCCCCTCGGTTAAAACTTGAAATCCTTTGAGAAATCGTTATTAAATCCCCCTTATGCACCACCCCCGGCGGGAAATTCCCCGGCGTTGGTTACATATACGGGCATGCCTAACGGTTCGTTCGGGTTGCGTGCTGCAATCTCGACTTTGATAATCGGATTTGCCACGGTTTCCGGGTTGCTGTTATATGCTACCATGTAGGCAACATCAACGCTAAATCCGAAATACTCCTTAACGGCACACGTCAAATCAGCGGTTGCGGCTCCCATAATCGACGATTGGTCGCCAACGGCGGTGTAATAATGCGAACCAACGGGCAAATCAATGTACGGCAAACGTACAATATCCCATTCGTGGAAATTCGCACGGGTGCGGCGGTATGCCTCACGGTCAACACGGGTTAAGATACCAACGTTTCCATCGGCAACGGCAAACATTGTTCCCATTTTGCCCGCTTCATCGGTTACATTGTTGGTATAATGCAATACCTTGTTATCGTACTCCATGCGCTTATTAACGTCGTTGTAAACGCCATGTTGCGCCAACTTGCGAATTAGGCTATCAACCCCCGCATTTGCGATAAGGTGGATATATTCCGGGGAACAATTCGCCCGCATGATTGGGTTAATGTCGCCCAAAATCTCGGTTGCCATTTGGGTTGGCACTTGAATAACATTTCCGGTCTTCTTGTAATTGAGCAAAGTTTTGAAAACCTGCGTTTTGTTCGCCTCCAATGCGGCAACGGCTCCTTTATCCAAAGCATCCGCCAACGCACGGGTTGTTTTCTCCATTTTGCGCATGAAATCATGTTGATACGAAATTTCATTGTTTGAATACGCCGCCGGAACCATCGTAAACCCGATTGCATAGGTAGCCCAAACAAGCGTTACCAATGCGGACGTATTTTCATTATCAGCAATAACGCATGAACGCACGTTGCTAACTTGTACGTTTTCGTCATAATTGATAACCGGAACTTGTACCGTGTTGCCGATACTTACTAACGCCCTATCTCTCAAATTAGGGCTAATAATTGAGTTGGGGGCGTTGGTTTGCTCAATGAAGAAATCCAATGCGCCGTACTCACACGGGCGGAACATATTACGGTCTAACTCCGGGTTCTCTATCCGCCAATTCTGTACTCTTGTTGCAATTAAACTCATAGTTTAAAAAAATTAATTGTTTATAAAGCGGGTTTACCCTTTACCCGTGTTGTCTTTTACTTTTCCGGCAATGCAGCAATATTGTTGTCCTGCCATGCTTGTTTCATTCCGGCGTCAAATTCAGCCGTTCCAATCTGCAAACCTTGTTGTTGCAAAGTGCTTGCGATTGCGTCGTATGCCTCAACCCTCGTTTTTGCGCCGGATATATCAACGGTAACATTACCGCCCGCCCCGGCTCCGGTTGGTGCGCCCGTTCCGCCGCCCGCCGCTTGGCGTCCTTTATCCAAAATACCCATTGTTTCCAATTCACGGGTCAAAAGGTCGCCGGGGGTGTACGGGTTCAACTGATTGTTCGGGTTGCGCATAATTGCGCCGCTTTCGTCCTTAAAAGCAATGATTTTGCCGCCTTTGCCGTCGTCGATATATTCGGGGTTCATACCCTTGATTTTGTCGATTGCTTGCGCTAACAAAACCTTTGTTGCGCTTTCGGGCAATCCCGGTTTGAATTTCAACCCGGCGGTTGCGGTCTGCAATGCGCCCTCGATACGAACGCCGAACAACTCCGTTTGGAATTTCTTTTCGGCTTCATCGTACTTGCTTTTGAGGTCGTTAAACTGCGTTGTTACCGCCGTTAAATCGGCTTTCGCCTGTTTCAATGCCTTTGCCGTTTCCGCATCGGTCGCACCGTCGGCAATTGCCTTTTCCAAACGTGCCTTTTCTTTCGTCAGACTGTCGATTTGGGTTTGCAATGCGCTTGCGCTTTCCGCTTTGGTTTTGAACTCGGCGACCACACGTTTTGCGTAATCAAACGTCTTTTCGGTTCCGTTCTTTGCGATACCGGACGCCGCCAAAATATCGGCATCCAATCCGCCGTAAATTTCGCCCGTCTTTTTGGCGATAACGCTATTTTCGTCGTTGGCAGACAATGTTGTAATTGCCGCAATTTGTTCGTCCGTCAAACCGGACAAAGCCGCATTTGCAATTAAAATTTCTCTCGTTAACATAATTCTTTCCCTTTGAATTAATTAAGTGCGATTGCTGTTACTGTTCCGCTGTTTGCGTTAATAATATCAATTGTGTATTTTGGCGAATCCCCGGTTGTGTCAACCAACCAACTAACAACACGTGCATGGCTGATTTTCTTTTCAACCTCTTTTGTTACCAAAATGACGTCGGTAATTGTTCCGCCCTCAATACATTCAATCAACTTTTTCTTTGTGGCGCCATCCAATGCGGCGGCGGTTGTTGTTACTTCAATAACCAAATTGTCCTGCTGTGCAATCTGTGCCATAATCGTATTTTTAATGGTTTAATACTCTGTTACTTTTTCGCTCCGGGTTTGTCCTCGGCTTCTGCCTTTGCCTTTGCATCGGCTTTGGTTTCTTTGGCGGGTTCCGCCGGGATAACTCCCGCCGCTTTCAATTCCGCCAAAATTTCAGCCTTTAACGCCGCTTTTCCCTCGGCTTTGGCTTTCGCCTCGGCTTCTGCCTTTGCCTTTGCATCGGCGGCGGCTTTTTCCTCGGCGGCTTTGGCTTTCTCTGCCTTTGCCTTTTCGTCCGCCTCGGCTTTCGCTTTCATGTACTCGTTGGGGTCGTGCAATACGGTAATCGTGTAACCCTGCTTTTTCAGATTGTCGGCAATGCTATTTTCATAACCCTTTTTGCCGAACTTCTGAATACGGGGAATTGATAACCGTTTGCCCGTTTCGCTGTCGAATTTCTTAATTTCGATAACGCAATGATACAAATGTTTCTCATTGTCCGGGACAATGTAGTTTTCGGGCGTAACGTCGATAATCGCAACGTCTTTAGTTTTGCCCTCGCTTACTTTCACTAGCATAGTCATTCATTTTATTAATTATAAAATTTATCTTAGAGTTGAACGGCATATTATACCCAAACTCTAACACGTTCAAATATTCACGCTCAAATCTGCGTACAAAGTTAGCAAAATTCAACTTTATACGCATATCGTTTTCGCTGATAATCTGTTTGCCGTACAAATCCAATACCTCGTTACGGGTTAAATGTCGGTACGGTTCCAATTCCGCCAACGTCAACATACGTTGCAATTGGGTTGGATTGTTCCGGTATTCCGTTTCGATAATTTGGTTTTGTAGGGCGTCTAATTCCGCCTCGCTTGCGCCGCTTTCCTTTGCCACTTTGTAACGTTCCCGTAACTCCGTTGCGTTGGATAAATAAAACTCCGTGCCGTAATTGACTTTTGCAGAAACGAACAAACCGCCATACCTCAAACGGCAAACGGTTTCATCGACGAATTGTTGCGCCGCCTCAAATCCTTTCTTTA
>OBLF01000601.1_pt1 | contig 37764 bp, 26 predicted proteins | sample 1519231 | NCBI WGS metagenome assembly OBLF01 (sample SAMEA2602895, study PRJEB22501) | metagenome | reverse complement strand
ATTACCAGGGACTATCAGGGCAAGGATGTCGTGCTGGCTGGTATTCTTAAGGGGGCTATGCCATTTCTCTGTGACTTAATGCGTTGCATCGACCTTCCGGTGACACTGGATACCATGGTCGTTTCCAGTTACGGAGATAATACCGTTTCTTCCGGAAGCATCAATATCAAGAAAGATCTGGACAAGGATATCCGGGGGAAGCATGTCATTGTGGTGGAAGACATTATTGATACAGGTATTACCATGGATTCGCTGGTACCGCTTCTGAAAAAGAGAGGGGCGGCTTCTGTTGAACTGGCCATCTGCCTCAACAAAAAGGAAAGACGGGAACGAGACGTTTTCGTAAAATACATTGGTTTTGATATCCCGGATGAATTTATTGTGGGATATGGCTGTGATTACGCGGAAAAATACAGAAATCTTCCGGAAGTCGGAGTACTTAAGCCGGAAGTATATGTTCGTGGATAAATAATAAAATTCAGAAGAGAAGACACATCAGAACTGTTCAGGGGCTGATGTGTTTTCTCTCTTATGGCTGTAACTACCTGCTTATTCTGATTTATGGCAAGTCAGGGGGAAAAAATGAATATTCTGCGTACCGGTGGAGGCACTGGGGCAGAGAACCGTCTGTCGTTTTATATCTTAAAGGAAAAGAAACCGCTGGCTCTGCTTACAATAACCGGACTCATTTATAATCTGGGACTGACCGCCGGGCCATATTTTGAAGGGCAGCTTGTTCAGTGCCTGAAAAATATTTATGAAGGAAAGCAGACACTGTCAGATATGCTGCGCCTGGCCGGCCTGTATGTTGCGGTTATCTTAATGGTTCAGGCAGCGAGGGCGGCTAAACGTTTTTTTGTGCGTCGCTTTGCCAATGATATGAGCCGCAGCCTGCGGCTGGTGCTTTATCACAGTCTTCTTGGGAAAACGGGGGAAGATTGCCTTGCGGAAAATACAGGGGAACTGATGACTAAGGCAATCAGCGATATAGATATCTGTACAGAAGGAGTCAGAAAATTCGCTACGGAATTATTTGATACCGGAGTGGTACTGATTGCCTACATAGCCTTTCTGATAGCCTATGATATACGTCTTACTTTTATTTCCTGTGCGTTTATTCCACTGGCTTTCTTCGCGGCCAATCGGGTAAAACGATGGGTTTCCCTGGCCAGCCTCTCCGCGCGTCAGAGTGAAGGACGCCTGACTTCGCAGGTGATGGATCGAATCAGTCATATGGACCTGTGGCGGCTGTGCGGCTATGAGGAAAGGCGCAATGTCGTTCTCGAACAGTATCTGAAGGACTATGAACGGACATCGGTTAAGTCCGGACTGTGGGAAAATTCAATGCAGCCGCTTTACCGGATTATTGCCATTACCGGGGTAATTCCTGTATTTATTATCGGCAGCGGCTATGTCCATCAGAATATATGGGATGTAGCTGCATATACAGCATTTATGGCCTGCTTTTTCAGGCTGGCAGAGAAATCATCTCATGCAGCCAAACTGTTTAATGCCGTGCAGAAAGCACGGGTTTCCTGGCAGAGAGTAAAACCGCTGCTGAAGGCAAGTACAGAAGACAGGCAGTGCAGAGCAGTGACAAAGGTACATGAGATTACAGCCGAAAATGTGGCACTTTACCGCGGAGATCGGAAGTTATTTTCCCATTTGTCATTCCAGGCGAATCCAGGCGATATAATCGCCATAGCAGGTCCGGTAGCCTCAGGAAAGAGCAGTATGGGGCAGATGATTGCCGGATGGCTTCCCTACCAGGGAAGTCTGAAAATTGATGGCCGTGAAATACGGGATATGGGCATGGGAACAACGAGAAATTATGTCAGTGTTATGGAACAGAAACCGGCATTTTTCTCCGGAACGATCAGAGATAATATTGCGGTCGGAGAGCCAGTGGATATCACTCCGTTTGTGCATATAGCCTGCCTGGAGGAAGACCTTGCCGGTCTGCCGGATGGACTGGATACACGGATTCTCGGAGATGGAACGCCTCTGTCAGGGGGACAGCAGCAGCGGGTAGCGCTGGCGCGTACCCTGGCGCAGGGAAGTCAGATCCTTGTGCTGGACGATCCGTTTGCTTCACTGGATGAAAAAACGGCGCTTCAGGTATTTGTCGGCATAAAGGAAATTTCCGGAAACCGGATTATATTCCTCATATCCCACCGGCTGACCTTTTTCCCGGAATGTACGTCTGTGATATATCTGAAAGGGGAGACAGCTGTTCAGGGAACATTCACAGAAGTGTGCAGGCAATGTCCGGAACTGGAAGAACAGTATCAGATGCAGGAAGGAGGAAAGAGTTCCAATGAAACAGGCAGATAAGGAAAATAACCACATAAACTGGAAACTGTTTGCACAGTTCTTATCAGCACATAAATGGGTCTGCGGATTGATGGCAGTCCTTATTCTGCTTGCTTCCACTACCGTACTGATTCCACCCTGGGTTCTGGGACGATTTGTGGATCAGCTCTACATGCCGGGGCAAGCGTGGATGTGGGGGGCGGCCTGGCTGGCGGCGGGAATTCTGGCAGGTGTGGCAGAAAGCGGACAGAACAGTGTCATCATTGTCCTTGGGCAGAAGTTGATGCACTTTCTCAGAAGCCGTATGGCGGCTAAACTCTCCCGACTGCCTTTTTCGTATTACACCGCCCACTCTTCCGGCGAGATAAGTTCCCATTTCCTCAATGATGTGGATGCGATTAATGTGCTGTTCACTGAAGGCATAGTAGCCCTGTCGGCCAATGCGTTAAAACTGCTGGCTATAATTCTGGTGATAGGGAGAACCAATATATATCTGGCGCTGCTGCTCTGCGTAATACTTCCTTTCCTCTGGAAATTTACCAGAATCTGTCAGCAGAGCGTAAGAAAGGCACAGCTGAAACAGAGAAGTGCCATTGCGGATGTGTTTTCCTGTCTGCCGGAAACGATGGCCATGCTTCCTGTCCTTCAGAATCTGGGCATGGAATCGTTTATGGAAAACCGGTATGGACAGATGATTGGCCGCAGTTTCCGGGCCATAGAAAGAACGAATTTCTTTGATTCGGTATACTCTCCGATAATCAAGATGGTTACGGCCTGCACCATTGCGATGATGATGGTACTGGCAGCAGGGAATGTAACTGGGAATTATTTTCATCTGTCAGCCGGTAAGGCGGTATCCATGATTGCCTACATTCTGGCATTATTTTCACCGCTGGAAGCTCTGGGGATGGAAATCCAGTCCATACAGACTGCGGCAGCCGCATTGGAACGGGTAACACAGTTTCTGGAACTCCCAGAGGAAAAACATATACCGATTCCCGGAGGAAGTACGAAAGAAGTTCCGGAGGATGTGGCAGCCTGTGAATTCAGGCACGTATCTTTTGCATATGAAAAAGGAAGAACCATATTCAGGGATCTAAACTTTACCGTCCGGAAGGGTGATTATCTCATGATTCAGGGAAGAACCGGCTCAGGGAAAACGACGCTGTTCAGACTGCTGACCGGACTTATCCAGCCAGACTCCGGGGAAATTCTTATGTATGGGCAATCTCTTGACTGTATGGACAGACAGAAGCGGAGAGCTCTGTTTGGTATTGTTGAGCAGAAATTTGAAAAAGTAGAAGGGACGCTTCGGGATCAGATTACGCTGCATCAGGGAGAGCCATCCGGAGAGGATGATACCTGGATATGGCACATACTTGAACAGGTGGGGCTGGATTCAACGGTCCGGCAGATTCCGGGGGGTCTTGAGGCAGAGGCGGAAAGCGCCGGGTTGTCCGATGGACAGTGGCAGCTTATGGGGCTGGCACGGGCATTGTATGGAAATCCGCGGATACTTCTGCTGGATGAATTTACGGCTCACGTGGATACAAAGACAGAATGGATGCTGTATCAGACCCTTGCGAAGATGAAGGGGCAGTACACCTGTATTGTAATTTCTCACAGACATATGAATATGGACAATATACATGTTCTTGAACTCTGATTTCATACACTTTACAGGGCTTCAGGGAATGATGGTGCCATTGATTGACTGATATTCCTATGATAGAATAGATTTTAACTTCTGTAAGTAATTCAAAAACCAAACAGTTAAACAAAATTGTTTAACTGTACTGTATGTATGAGGGGACATTCTCATAAAGCATCTGTTTATGGACAGAAAAGGAGGAAAAACTTGAATAAGTTTATCAAGAACGTGGCACTTTATGTCCTGCTGATTGTTATAGTGGTATCGATGTTCAATACCTTTATGGCACCGCAGCAGCAGCGTTCTGAAATCACTTACAGTGATTTTGTTACCCAGGTAGATAATAAGAATGTACAGTCTGTCGTTATGTCTGAAAATGCAGTAACAGGCAAATTAAAAGATGGGACGGAATTTTCTTCTTATCTTCCTAATGACAATGAAGCGCTGATCAACAAGATGACAGACAACGATGTTTCTGTTACAGTAAGACCGCCGGAACAGCCGTCCTGGTGGATGGGTCTGCTTTCTTCTGTGCTTCCAATCATCATCCTTGTTGGTGTATGGTTCTGGATCATGAACCAGACACAGGGAGGCGGCGGAAGAGTTATGAACTTTGGCAAATCCCGTGCCAAGATGACCGGGGAGGGCCATGTCAATGTTTCTTTTAAGGATGTAGCCGGAGAAGATGAAGCTAAGGAAGAACTGACAGAAGTGGTGGACTTCCTTAAAAATCCGAGCCGGTATACTGCTCTGGGAGCTAAGATACCGAAGGGCATCCTGCTGGTAGGGCCGCCAGGTACAGGTAAGACCCTGCTTGCCAAGGCCGTTGCCGGGGAAGCCAGAGTACCATTCTTCTCCATTTCCGGTTCTGATTTTGTGGAAATGTTTGTCGGCGTAGGGGCATCTCGTGTAAGAGACCTGTTTGCGCAGGCTAAGAAGAACGCTCCATGTATTGTGTTTATCGATGAAATTGATGCGGTAGGCCGTCAGCGTGGATCCGGTCTTGGCGGAGGCCATGATGAACGTGAACAGACATTGAATCAGCTGCTGGTAGAAATGGATGGATTCAGTGCCAATGAAGGAATCATTACCCTGGCGGCAACCAACCGACCGGATATTCTCGATCCGGCATTGCTCCGCCCGGGACGTTTTGACCGTCGTGTAGTTGTAGGCAGACCTGATCTGGCTGGCCGTGAAGCCATCCTCAGGGTACATGCAAGAAATAAACCGCTGGATCCGAACGTTAACTTTAAAACCATTGCCAAGAAGGTGCCTGGGTTTACCGGGGCTGATCTGGCAAACCTGCTGAATGAAGCGGCTTTACTGGCGGCGCGTGCCAACAGAAGAGTCATTACCATGGCCGATCTGGAAGAAGCCAGTGAAAAGGTGGCCTATGGTCCGGAACGCAAGAGCCATAAGGTAAGCGAGCAGGAAAAGAAGCTTACCGCTTATCATGAATCAGGACATGCCATTATGGCTACGGTTCTCAAGGATGCAGATGATGTACACAAGGTAACCATCATTCCAAGAGGACAGGCCGGCGGGTATACCATGATGCTGCCGCGGGAAGAAATTAATTTCATCACCAAGGCACAGCTTCTTGCTCAGGTTCGTGTAGCATTGGGCGGCCGTTGTGCTGAAAAGATTATATTCAATGAAATTTCCAGCGGGGCTTCCAATGATCTGCAGCAGGTAACCAACATTCTCCGTAAGATGGTTATGGAATGGGGGATGAGTGACCGTCTGGGACCGATGGTCTTTGGTGAACATCAGGAACAGATATTCCTTGGCAAGCAACTGGGATCAGAAAGAAACTATGGGGAAACGGTAGCTACCATTATTGATGAAGAAATTCATAAATATCTGGATGAGGCATATAAGGATACAATGAGAATCCTTCAGGAAAACATTGAAGTCCTTCATGCTATGGCTAAGGCCCTCATGGAAGTGGAAACCATTAATCATGAACAGATTATGAATCTGTTTGCATATCATCAGCTGAATGCACCGGAACCTGAAACTACAGTTCAGGAAACTCCGGCTGAAACGGTTGAACACAGCGAACCGGAAGAACATTAACCGGAAAAAAGGAGAGTCGGAAATCCGATTCTCCTTTTAACTGGAACAAGACAGATAACGACTGCATTGGGAGGACATAAAAAAATTTCCGGCGCTTGACTTTTGCACGAAATCTTAATATAATACTCCTTGTGAGATTTATCCGGAAACCACTAGCCCCGGAGGAAGGATAATCTTGCGGTCAGTATAAAACAGGAGGATTCAAGAATGAGAACCACATTTATGGCCAATTCTGGCAACATTACCAGAAAATGGTATGTCGTTGATGCTGAAGGTAAGACGCTTGGCCGTCTGGCTGCAGGAGTTGCAGAAATCCTTCGGGGAAAGAATAAAGTAACATTTACACCACACGTTGACACCGGTGATTATGTCATCGTTATCAACGCTGACAAGGTAGTTCTGACAGGCAAGAAGGAACAGACCAAGGTATACTTCCACTATACTGGATATGTTGGTGGAGACAGATACATGAAGGCTGGAGATGCTCTTCAGCAGAAGCCGGTTTGGGTTGTAGAACATGCAATCCGCGGCATGCTTCCGAAGAACAAGCTGGGTGACCAGATGTTCCGCAAGCTTCACGTATATGCAGGCGCTGAACATCCGCATGCAGCTCAGCAGCCGGAAGAAATTAAGTTTGATATTCGCTAATAGCTGATACCAGAAGGGAAGGAATAATAAGATGGCAGAAGCAACATACTACGGCACAGGCCGCAGAAAAACATCCGTAGCCAGAGTCCGTCTGGTACCGGGACAGGGAAATATCGTAATCAATGGTCGTGAACTGAAAGATTACTTTGATCTGAAGACCCTGGAATTGATTATTAAGCAGCCTCTCGAACTGACTGGCACAACCAATGCTTATGACGTTATTGCTAACGTTAAGGGCGGCGGCCGTACAGGTCAGGCAGGCGCTATCCGTCACGGCATCAGCCGCGCACTCCTCGAAGTGGATGGCGACTACAGAAAGGTTCTGAAGAGCGCTGGTCTTCTTACCCGCGACCCACGTATGGTTGAACGTAAGAAGTACGGTCTCAAGAAGGCAAGAAAGGCAAGCCAGTTCTCCAAGCGTTAATCGTTGGTTCTGGTTGGAAAGAGAGTACACTCTGTGTGCTCTCTTTTTTTTGCTTCCATGGTGAGAAACGGCGGATAACGGATAAACTTGTACCTTTGGCTGCCGGAATATTAAACAGTCATCATAAAGCTTGACTTAAAATTAATGAATGAAATTGTTCAAAAAGTGTACATTTGTTGGCGCAAATAAAAAATAATAGTGCAATCTCTTCTGACTTGGTATATAATCTAGTTAACTTTGAAGAAGGGAGGGATGGTATGAAGATTGTTCTGGCAACGCATAATCAGGGGAAAATCAGAGAATTCAGAAAGATATTTTCTGACATGGGAGTAGAAGCGGTTCCGATTTCTGAAATCGCAGATATTCCTGAACCTGAAGAAACAGGACATACATTTGAGGAAAATGCATTGCAGAAGGCCCGTTACTATGCGGGGAAGATACATATGCCCGTGTTATCGGATGATTCTGGTATTATTGCTCATGCTCTGGGCAATAGACCGGGAATTTATTCGGCAAGATTTGCCGGACAGCATGGGAATGACGAAGCGAATAATCGTAAACTTATCGAGGAACTTCGGGGATTTACCGGAGAGGATCGAAAGGGACATTATGCATGTGCGATTGCACTCGCCTGGCCTGATGGCAGAAATATTACGGTAGAAGGCCGCTGCGAAGGCATCATCCGTGACTTCTATAAAGGAAATAATGGATTTGGCTATGATCCGCTGTTTTATATTCCGTCACTTGGCAAAACCATGGCCGAACTGACAATGGAGGAAAAGAACAAAATCAGCCACAGAGGCAAAGCACTGCGGGCACTCGTAAGTAAACTTGCATCGTTAAGGTTTGATTAGATTTCATTCTTACACTATAATTAAAGACTGGAATCAATTGTAGTGCGAGGACAAAAGCCAGTAAATGAATAACAATAAATTAAAGCTTTATGGATTTAACAACCTGACGAAGACCTTAAGTTTCAATATGTATGATATCTGCTATGCGGCGACAGAAGAGGAAAGGAAAAGGTATCTGGCCTATATTGATGAAAAATACAGTGCTGCCAACCTTACCAAGATACTGCAGAACGTAGCCTTTATGATTGGTGCAAAGATACTGAATATTGCCCAGCAGGACTACGAGCCGCAGGGAGCCAGTGTCACCATTCTTATTGCAGAAGAAGAACTTCAGCATAATGAACGGCAGGATGTGGTTGCCCATATGGATAAAAGCCATATTACGGTGCACACCTATCCTGAAATGCATCCGCAGGATGGTATCTGTACATTCAGAGCCGATATCGATGTTTCTACCTGTGGAGAAATTTCTCCGTTAAATGCACTGAATTATCTTCTTAATGATTTTAAGGCCGAAATCGTGATTCTTGATTATCGGGTTCGTGGATTTACACGGGATATTTCCGGGAAAAAGATTTTCATCGATCACAAGATCAGTTCTATTCAGAACTATATTGATGCATCGATTAAGAATCAATATGACATGATTGATGTGAATGTATACCAGGAAAATATTTTCCATACCAAAATGATGCTCAAAGAGAATCAGACGAATCTCAATGAATATCTTTTTGGAAGGACGGCAGAAGAAATGGATGATAAAGAAAAGAAAACCGTCTATCGTCTGCTGAAGCAGGAAATGAATGAAATATTTCATGGCAGAAATCTGCCGGAGTTAGAAGAGTAATTTTTGTTTTTTAGGAGGAAAATATGAATACCGACCAGCTTAAAAAAGAAGCCCTTGAACTGAGACATGCAAAACATCAGGTTATCAAAACCGCCTTGAATGCCAATATGGAAAATGCCCATGATCTGGCTACCGTGTATACACCAGGTGTTTCCGCACCATGTCTGGAAATCAAGAAGGATGAAGATCTGTCCCTTACCCTTACCTGGAGAGGTAATGTAGTAGCTGTTATTTCTGATGGGACACGTGTCCTTGGACTTGGCGATATCGGTGCTGCAGCCGCTATGCCGGTTATGGAAGGCAAGTCCGCACTGTACAAGAGATTTGGCAATATTGATGCCATCCCGATCGTAATCAATACCAAAGACAAGGATGAATTCATCCACACCGTACAGCTTCTGGAAAAATCCTTTGCCGGAATCAATCTGGAAGACATCTCTTCCCCGAAGTGCTATGACATTGAAGATGAACTTAAGCGCACCATGAATATTCCGGTATTCCATGATGATCAGCATGGTACAGCTATTGCGGCTCTGGCTGCATTGCTTGGCGCACTGAAGGTAGCAGGCAAGAAGATTGAAGATGTTAAGATCGTTATGAATGGTGCTGGTGCAGCAGGAACCGCTATTGCCCGCCTGATTCTCGAAGCAGGTGCTGACCCGGCTAAGATGACCATCCTCAATTCCCGCGGTATTCTCTACGATAATGGTAAGCGTGATCGTGTACAGCTGGAACTGATTAAGAAGGTTAATCCGGAAAACAGACAGGGAACCTTTGCAGAAGCTGTTAAGGGCGCGGATGTGCTGATGGGCTGCTCTGCTCCTGGCGTATTTAACAATGATGCTATCAAAGAAATGGCAGACAAGAGCATTGTATTTGCTATGGCTAATCCGGTTCCGGAAATCATGTATGAAGAAGCAAAGGAAAAGGGAGTATTTATCTATGGATCCGGCCGTAGCGATATGCCGAACCAGGTAAATAATTCCTCCGTATTCCCAGGACTTTTCCGCGGTGCACTGGATGTACGTGCACGCCAGATTAACGAAGAAATGAAGCTGGCTGCAGCTTATGCACTGGCTGACTTCGCACTGGCAGGCGATGCCGATCCGGATCACGTTGTAGTAGACGTCTTCGACCCGCGCGTTCCAAAGGCGGTAGCTAAGGCCGTAGCTAAGGCAGCTATTGAAAGCGGTGTTGCGAGAGCTACAGAACTGCCGGAACAGTACAGAGACTGATTCTTTCTGACAGAAAAGAGAAACTGTGTCAATTATCATAATTGACACAGTTTTTTTGTTCGCGGAAATCACCTCCTGTAAAACGGGATAAAGTAGTCACTGATTGCATGAGTTGCCCCCTATGATTTATCATAGGGATGGATTTATTTTTAGACTCGAGTGGGATGAGAAAAGAGGATACCCGGGATATGGAACAAAGCATGAGAGAGAATAAGGCGGATAAACTGCAGAAACCCTGTTTGCCAGGGGTAATTGATTCCGGTGCCATGGAAATTATGAGAACCATGGAGAAAGCAGGATATCCGACTTATATTGTCGGAGGCTGTGTACGCGATCTGCTGCTGAGCCGGATTCCCCACGACTGGGATATCACAACAAAGGCCAGACCGGATGATATTCGTGCAGTGGCCGGAAAAGCCGGCTGGAAGGTCATTGGCAATGTAGGAGAAAGCTTTGGGGTCATGCTCATTAAGGTGCAGGGCACAGTCTATGAGGTGGCCACTTTCCGGACAGAAACCTATGGAAAGGATAGCCATCGTCCGGCCTGTGTAGAACATGCTGACTCGCTGAAGGAGGATTTGCAGCGCCGGGATTTCACTGTAAATGCTATGGCTATGGATTGCCGTGGCACATTGTACGATTTCTTTGGTGGGGAAAGAGATCTGAAAAATAAGATATTGAAGACAGTGGGAAAGGCTGCCGACCGGTTTTCAGAGGATGCACTTCGTCTGTTCCGTGCCTGTCGTTTCCTTGGGCAACTTGACTTTATGGCTGACTCATCCCTGGTTGATGGGATGGGGCAGGCCTTTCCCAGAGTGAGAGGGCTGTCTCTGGAAAGAGTACGCAATGAAGTAAATAGACTTCTGATAACCCCGCATGCTGCCCGGGGGCTGGATCTGCTGGTACGGACGGGGCTGGCCGCTCAGTCCTGTCAGGTAAAACGAAACGGTGAATATTTCCCTGTTCCCATACTTCCGGAATTAACACATCTGGTTGGGCTTCCGCAGATGAAGGAATATCATCGGTTTGATGGATGGTATCACACGCTGGCCGTAGTGGATGCGGCTCCACGGCAGCTGATGATACGGTGGGCAGCCCTTTTGCATGACGTAGGTAAAGGCATGCCAGGAGTTCGCCGGGTGGAAGGAAACCGGATTACGGACCATGGGCATGATCATGTGGGAGCCCAGATGGCGGAACAGATTCTCCGGCGCTGGGAAATGCCTGAAAAGTTTATCCATCATGTGGTGTGGCTGGTAAAAGAACATATGCGTTTTCATTACTTTGCTAATAATCCGGAGGCCAACCCCGAAAAATGGATTCGGAAGATGGCGAGGGATAAGGAGTTTTCATCATCCCATGAGATGGCAGAAGCATTTCGGGAGATGACTGACCTGTCTGAAGCGGACATTATTGGCTGCGGGTATGACACCGCGGATGTTTCAGGACATGAATCCTATGGACAGTATGTGATTCAACTGGCAGAACATATGCCCGTGACAACAAAAGAACTGAATTATACACAAAAAACAGTGGAAACACTGAAACCATATGTGGCAGATGGAATGAAGAATTTACTTCTCCGCGTGCAGAACGGGAACCTGAAGAACCAGGAAGGGACTTTATATGATGCGGCCATCCGATACAGAAGGAGGAGAGATGCGCAGAATCATTGATAAGAAGATGCTGGCCAGATGCAGAATCCGGGGGAAACGAATCATCCGCAGCCGGCTGTCTGTCCTTATGTCTGTCTTTCTTATTACAGGCGGCATTCTGGCGCTCCGTCTGACCTACGTGCAGGGAGTCAGTCATAATCGGTATATGGAAATGGGAAAGAATCAGATTGAGGAAACGCAGATACTTTATTCTCCAAGAGGAACCATTTACGACCGTAATGGAAACAAACTGGCTTTTTCCGTGCAGCTGAAGTCACTGTATGCAGATCCGAAAATGATGGAAATTTCTCCCCAACAGGCAGCAAAGCTTTTTGCGCCGGTCCTCAAAGTTCCGGAAGCGGATCTTGTAAAAAAATTCTCAAAGGATACACATTTTGTCTGGCTTGAGCGCGTTATGGATCCGGAAGACTGTAAAGCGGCAGAACAGCTTATAGACCAGCATCATCTGAAGGGATTCGGGTTTATAGATGAAAGCCGGAGGTATTACCCCAATGATGAGATGCTGGCCAATGTACTGGGCTTTGTAGGAAGGGATGATAAAGGGCTGGATGGACTGGAAATGTCCCTTGATAAGGAAATCCGTGGCAGCAAGGATAAACAGATTCTGATAACGGATATCCGTGGAGTTCCTATTCTTCGTTCCTCTATGGCGCCGTATATGGCGCCTAAGGGGAAATCCGTATATCTGACTATTGATCAGAATATTCAGTATTTCGCTGAGCGCGCTCTGGACAGAGCCATGGGAACGACACAGGCACAGAGCGGACTGATTATTGTGATGGATCCTAAGACCGGAGCGATTCTGGCTATGGCCAGCCGTCCGACCTATGATCCGAATAATTTCAACAAGGCAGAGCCAGCCCAGTTCAGAAATAAGGCCGTAGTAGACATTTATGAACCGGGTTCTACGTTTAAGCCGATTGTAGCGGCTACCGCCCTGTCGGCAGGTACGTATGATACGACCCGGGTATGGCACGATCCCGGGGCTATCTGGGCCAATGGACATGCGGTCAGAAACTGGGATAAGCAGTCCTATGGGGATGTACGGCTGGTGGATATCCTTAAGTTTTCCATCAATACCGGTTTTGCACACATTGGCCTTCTTACAGGAGGCGAAACGCTCACGTCCTACGCGAAAGCCTTTGGATTTGGCAAACCTACAGGCATTGAGCTGCCAGGGGAAGGGGCAGGTATTCTGTTTAACCCGAAGAAGATGCGCCCTCTGGATGTGGCCACTATGTCTATCGGACAGAGTATCGCGGTAACCCCGCTGCAGATGGTTCAGGCCTATAGCGCACTGGCTAATGATGGCAAGATGGTAAAGCCACATTTAATGAGTTCCATAAAGAATGCCGATGGAACGGATTATTATGTAGCTAAACCACAGATTGTGTCGAATCCGGTGGATAAGAAAGTGGCCGACCAGGTCAAGGACATGATGGAAAAGGAAATTTCCGAAGGCGGTGGTCTCAAAGCGCAGGTTCCCGGATATCATATGGGCGGCAAGACAGGGACGGCACAGAAATTGGATACTGTTCACGGTGGATATCTGCCGAATCAGTATATCGCCTCTTTCTGTGGCTTCGGACCGGTAGAAGATCCGAAGGCTATTTGTCTGGTTGTACTGGACAGCCCGCGGGGAACTTATTATGGGGGTCAGATTGCGGCTCCTGTGTTCTCAGAAGCGATGGGACAGATTATGCGCTATCTTGGCGTGCCTACCTATGAGGATAAGGCAATTCATGCGGTTCCTGTGACGGAACCTGCCAGAGAAATGCCTGAGCTGCCATCACCAAATGCAGACACGGTCGTTCTTCCAGGTTTCTACGGATGGTCCATCCGTGATACCGGGGCATGGCTGAATAAGGCAGGTCTGCGGTTCCGGCCGGAAGGGTCCGGTTTTGCTATCAGTCAGTCACCTGGACCTGGCAGTACAGTAAAACGTGGTGAAACGGTCACTGTGACATTTAAAGGACACTGAGAGAAAGTAAAGGGCTCTGCCCGGAATATGGATATTCCGGAGCAGGGTCTTTTTATGTGAAATATTCTATGGCATCTGGCTGCACAGAGGAAGAATATATGGTAATTTAGTAAATCTTTATATATAGAAAGTCCTATTTCTGCTATACTGTTTATATATAATCATACCTTTAACGGCATGAGGTTGTATTGTTACAGAGAAATGGGAGGATGTTTGGATGCTGACAGACATTGAAATTGCTCATCGCGCAAAACTTAAACCTATTGAAGAAATTGCAGAAAAAATAGGAATCGATTCTGATGACCTGGAATGCTATGGTCATTACAAGGCCAAGGTTTCTCTTAAATTCACAAAAGAAGTTAAGAACAGACCGCAGGGAAAACTGATTCTGGTTACCGCCATTTCTCCTACCCCGGCAGGTGAAGGGAAAACAACCACTACCGTAGGGTTAGGTCAGGCACTGGCACAGTTGGATAAGAAAGTAATGATCTGCCTCAGAGAACCGTCTCTTGGCCCATGCATGGGCATTAAGGGTGGCGCAGCCGGCGGCGGCTATTCTCAGGTGGTACCAATGGAAGATATCAATCTGCATTTTACAGGGGATTTCCATGCGATTACCAGTGCGCACAATCTTCTGTCAGCTATGGTGGATAATCATATCAAACAGGGAAATGTGCTGAACATTGATCCGCGTCAGGTGGTATGGAATCATGTCATGGATATGAATGACCGTACACTTCGTCACATTGTTGTAGGCCTTGGTGGAAAGGCTAACGGGGTTCCCAGAGAAAGCAGCTTTGATATTACGGTAGCCTCTGAAATTATGGCCATATTCTGTCTGGCTACAAGCATAACCGATCTGAAGGAAAGGCTTGGCCGCATTATTGTAGCCTATACTTATGATGGCGAACCGGTAACAGCATCGGATATCCATGCGGAAGGGGCTATGACTGCTCTGCTCAAGGATGCCATTAAGCCAAATCTGGTACAGACTCTGGAACATGTTCCGGCATTTATTCATGGCGGACCCTTTGCCAATATCGCTCATGGCTGCAACAGCGTACTGGCGACTACCACAGCCCTCCACCTGGCTGATTATGTGGTAACAGAAGCCGGATTCGGCGCAGATCTTGGAGCCGAAAAATTCCTGGACCTTAAGTGCAGATTTGCCAATCTGCATCCCGACGCAGCCGTTCTGGTAGCCACAGTCCGCGCATTGAAGATGAATGGCGGCAAGGCAAAGACAGAACTGAAGGAATCCGATCCGGAAGCAGTAAGAAGAGGCCTGCCAAATCTGGAAAGACATATTGCCAACCTGAAGAAATTTGGCTTACCTATCGTAGTGGCACTTAACCTTTTCCCGACAGATACAGCGGAAGAAAAGCAGATTATTTATGATGCCTGCGAAAAGGCAGGTGTTGCTGTGGCAGATTCCGATGTATTTATGAATGGCGGCAAGGGCGGTATTGATCTGGCCCGCAAGGTATTGGCAGCCACAGAGGCAGAAAACCATTATGCTCCATTGTATGATTTGAATCTGTCCATTAAGGAAAAGATTGAGACAATTGCCAGAAACATTTATGGTGCAGCTAATGTTCAGTATGATACTGCAGCTGAAAAGGCATTAAAGGAAATCCAGAAACTGGGAATGGAAAATTTCCCGGTATGTATTGCCAAGACACCGGCATCATTCACAGATGATCCGAAACAACTGGGAGCACCTTCAGGATTTACCCTTCATGTAAGAGATATGCGCATTTCCGCAGGGGCAGGATTCATTGTAGTCCTCACTGGTAAGGTTATGACCATGCCTGGCCTTCCGAAGCATCCGGCAGCAGAACGCATTGATGTGGATGAAGACGGCAACATTACAGGACTGTTCTGATATGAAGATACTGGATGGAAAGGCGGTAGCCGCCGCATGGCGTGAGCGGCTGCTCAGAAAAATTACAGAACTTAAGCAGAAGAACTATGTTCCGGGACTGGCTATTGTCCTGGCAGGAGACAGCAAACCGTCTCTTATGTATGCCCGTTTCATGGAAAAAGTGGCCGACAGCTATGGATTTAAGGCTGCAATCTACCGGCGGGGGGAAGAGGTAACACAGCAGGATATGGAGGACCTTATTCATCAGCTGAATGAGGATGATGCTGTTCATGGCATTCTGATGATGATGCCGCTTCCACGCGGTATTGATTCCAGCCGTGTTATTGCCTGCATGGATCCGGATAAGGATATTGATGGATTGACCTCAGTGAATCTGGGGAGGCTGGCAGCGGGAGAAGAGGGGCATTTCCCGTGTACTCCCCGGGCGGTAATGGCTATTCTGGATTATTACCATATCCCGCTGGATGGAAAGCGGGCTGTGGTCCTGGGAAGAAGTAAGGTAGTAGGACGGCCGGTTTCCCTTTTGCTGGAGGCGCAGAATGCTACAGTAACAGTATGCCATTCCCATACAGCGGATATGGAAACCCTGGCTGGTGAGGCAGATATTCTGGTTGCTGCCATGGGACGGCCTGAAAAAGTTACTTCCTCCATGGTTAAACCAGGCGCTGTGGTTATCGACGTAGGAATCAACCGCGTCAATGGTAAGACAGTTGGCGATGTGGACTTTGCGGATGTAGCCACGGTGGCAGGAGCACTTACTCCTGTGCCGGGAGGCGTAGGGTCAGTAACTACCACCATGGTAGTGGATGCCATTGTCAGTGAAGCGGAAAAACGGATGAAATAAAAGAGAGCGTGTTCAGTACACTTGTGGCTGGACACGCTTTTTTATAATATGACTATATCAGGAAGTGCCCGGCAGACTGGCCGGGATGTGTTATCATGTGTCTGTACATGATTTGTATTCCGGATTTACATGGTATGGTAATCCGGAATATATCCGATGGATGAATGCATGATTTGGTTAAACAAGGAGGACTTATGACAACAGATGTTACCGGTGCGCAGAATGCAGCCGCACAGACTGCATCCGCTGTGTCGTCCACAGCCTCAGATGTATCTAATGCGGCGACTACCGTAGATAAGACAGTGGCTCATCAGCTGACCATAACTGAGCGGATTTTCGACAAGGTGCAGCATTTTGCTGAGACCAAAGGAATTGATATTGTCATGGCTATTATTGTCCTGGTGATTGGATATATTATCAGCCGTGAAATTAAGGTCTGGACCCGAAATATACTGAAAAGAAGCAACGTGGACCCCAATGCCATAGGTTTTATAACGGAGATTGTTTATTTTATTTGCCTTCTGTTTGTGATGACCATTGTATTTGGTATGCTGGGAATTTCCACGTCTTCGCTGATTGCGGCTCTGGGCGGCATTGGTCTGGCCATCGGCCTCGCGTTAAAGGATAACTTCAGTAATGTGGCTTCCGGGATATTTATTCTTATCTTCCGGCCATTCAGTGTAGGGGATTACATAGTGGCTAACGGGGTAGAGGGTACAGTGGCAGAAATTGCCATTATATACACCAAAATCCGCACACTGGGAAATCAGATGATTGCGGTGCCTAACAACACCATGACAAGCAGCATCATAAAGAATTACTCTCATTATGAATTAAGGAACCTTGAACTGACTTTTGATGTAGGTTATGACTCGGATTTGAGGAGTTGTCTGCATTTAATCCGTGAAGAGATTCTGAAGAGTGCGTATATACAGGACAAAGAGAACGTGACCGTGTATATTTCTGAAATGGCAGATTCCAGTATCCGTGTGTATACCCGCTGTCAGGTTAAGGCCACAGATTATTACACGGCAAGAACCGAAATCATCATTTCAGTCAAGGAAGCGCTGGACCGTGCAGGCATTGATATTCCGTTTCCTCAGCTGGTCATTCATCAGAGCGATAAATAATAAATATAAAGAATTAGAAAAGGCTCACATAGAAACATTGACAAATACAAAAAATGCAATATAATATCAATAACCGAAAGAGAGAAAGACTGAGAACGGGGCAGAAATCTGATGTGATTTTGCAGAGAGCTGATATAAGGTGGGAATCAGTAAATCCGCAGGTTTTTATCACCCGGGAGTCACTGAGAGGATAAGTCTCAGGCGCATCCGGCGTTATTGGATATATGATATAAACAGGATAAAACGGGTTAAACAGATTATTTACAGAGAGCCGTTGGATGGTGGAAAACGGCATAACTTTTAATTCTTCTCACCTGTGGTTACAGGGAATCTGTAATTGAATTATCGTATACTGATTGAGTGATAAAACAGGGTGGTACCGCGAATTCTCGCCCCTGTGCAGTGATATAAAAGCTGCACAGGGGCGTTTTTATTTCTCGCTTTCAGACGGTTCTTTCGTAAGCATACGACGGAAGTGTGTAATTGAGACGGCTAAAGGTCTTCGTAAAAGGAAAGGAGCATGAATCGTGTTTTTTCAACAGTTAGTTAACGGTTTGACTCTCGGAAGTGTATATGCCGTCATTGCCATCGGATATACATTGGTATTCGGAGTGCTTAATATTGTAAATATGGCACATGGCGGAATTATTATGATGGGAGCCTATATTGGTTTACTGCTGGTTACCGTGGCAGGCTGGGGATTGTTCCCCGCCCTTATTGGTGCTATGGTCGGCGGAGCCATTCTGGGGTATCTGCTTGAAGTTCTGGCTCTGCGGCCACTGCGTGGGAAGAAGGTTACCCACCTGGCACCATTGATCAGCACTATCGGCGTATCCATTTTTCTGGAAAGTGTGGCACTTTTGGTCTTTGGACCACAGACCCGTGCATTTCCAACAGATTACAATCAGCTCATGGATTTTGGTCTGTTCAAGATTTCAGAGATTCAGATTATCAGCATGGGGACAGCTATCGTTCTGATGGTGCTGCTGACTCTGTTGTTGAATAAGACACGAATTGGTAAGGCAGTGCGTGCAACAGCGGAAAATATTGAAACAGCAAGTCTGCTGGGGATTCATACACGTCGTATCATCACCTTTACCGTTATGCTGGCGTCTGCACTGGGTGCAGCAGCCGGGGTGCTGATTGCCCTGTCATTCAACGCCATTGAACCAACCATGGGTACATCTATGGGTTTTAAGGGGCTGGCAGTTCTTATTATGGGCGGCCTGGGTAATGTAGGCGGCGCTATGGCCGGCGGCTTTATTCTTGGTGTAGCCGAAGTATTCAGTGTGGCCTATGGAGCATCCTCATTCCGTGATGCGGTAGCGTTTGGCCTGATCATCCTGATTCTCTTTATTCGTCCACAGGGGCTGTTTGCAAAGGCTGGAAAGGGAGGAAGACCATAATGGAAGATATTTTAAACGGGTATGTCCTGCAGGTAGTAATATTTGTCTGCATTAATATTATTCTTGCAATGACTATATATATGACATTGTGTACAGGATTGCTGTCTCTGGGCAATGCAGGGTTCATGAGCTTTGGTGCCTACACTTCTGCAATCCTTACGGTACAGTATAATCTGCCGATGCCGTTGGGTATTCTGGCTGGCGGCGTGGTAGCTATGATAGTAGGGCTTATCATTGGTCTTCCTACAACCCGCCTGCGCGGTCTGTATCTGGCCATAGCCACTCTGGGGTTTGGGGAAGTAGTAAGAGTTATTGCCCTGAATCTTGATATTACCCACGGGGCACTGGGATTCTCCGGAATTCCTTCCATGGCCAACAGCCTTTCTGATCTGGCGGGCAACATGGGCATCACCGATGCATTATCCATGGATTCACAAACTATGGGATCTCTGCTTATGTGTATTGTTCTGATTATTCTTACCGCTATCATCGTATGCTTCTGGAATGCACTGGAACACTCAAGAATTGGCCGTGCATTTAAGGCGATTAAGGCGGATGAATATGCGGCTTCCCTTTCAGGAATTCATGTAGTGTACTACAAGATGATGGCTTTCCTGTTCAGTGCCTTTTTTGCCGGAGTGGCCGGCGCCCTTTATGCTCATGCCACATTCTTCATCAGTCCAACCGACTTTACATGGCACAAGGTCGTTGATGCACTGCTTTACACCGTGTTTGGCGGAAGCAATGTTCTGTGGGGATCTGTGCTGGGGGCATCTATCCTTACCATCGTTCCGGAATCACTTCGTGCTCTGGCAGAATACAGAGATATTATTTATGGCGTTATGCTGGTAGTTCTTATGGATTTCCGTCCCGATGGCATACTCACTGTGCAGACAGTTAAGAATCTGGCAAGACGTTTTCATCGTAAGTCCGCAGCTGCGGAGAAGGGAGGCAGATGATGCTGCTTGAAATGAAAGATGCGGTAAAGCAGTTTGGCGGTATTACCGCGCTGTCTCATATGTCTTTTCAGGTCGAAGAAGGGGAAATTTTCGGCATCATCGGACCAAATGGTGCAGGAAAGACTACTATATTCAACCTGATTACAGGCGTTTACCAGGTAACTTCCGGGGATATTGTGTTTAATGGGAGCTCCCTGAAAGGCAAGAAAACCTACCAGATTGTGCAGAGTGGTATTGCCAGAACATTCCAGAATATTCGACTGTTTTCCGGAATGACAGCTCTTGAAAACGTACTGGTTGGGCATAATGATAAGATGAAGTCAGGCCTCCTTTCCAGCGTGTTCCACACCGGAGCGCAGAGAAAAGAGGAAAGGGAAGCCAGAGAAAAGGCGATGGAACTTCTCCGGTTTGTAGGGCTTGCAGAAGATGCGGATAAACCGGCTACGGAACTTCCTTATGGTAAGCAGAGAAAGTTGGAAATTGCCAGAGCTATGGCTTCAGAACCAAAGCTGATTCTTCTGGATGAACCGGCAGCGGGGATGAATGACAGCGAAACAGCAGCCCTGACCCGGTTAATCCGTGATATTCGGGAAAAATATAATATCAGCATAATTCTCATTGAACACGATATGAACCTGGTTATGAGTCTGTGTGACCACCTGATTGTTGTTAATTTTGGTAAGAAACTGGCAGAAGGTGTTCCGGCAGAAGTTCAGTCGAATCCGGCTGTTATTGAAGCATACCTCGGAAAGGAGGAAGACTAATGGCATTACTTGAATTGAAAAACGTAGTGGCAAGCTACGGAAATATTAATGCATTGAAAGGAATCAGTCTTTCTGTTCCCGAGGGAAAGATAGTCACATTGATTGGTGCCAACGGTGCAGGTAAATCCACAACCATGAGAACCATTATGGGGCTCATGAAACCGAAAGAAGGGGATGTACTCTTCAAGGGAAAATCCATCGTGGGAATGTATCCAAACGAAGTTGTTTCCCATGGTATGGTACTGGTACCGGAAGGCCGTCAGATTCTTCAGAATATGACCGTTCTGGAAAATCTGCAGATGGGAGCTTATCAGCGCCGGGACAAGGCAGAAATGGCCAAGGACATGAATCATATATTTGAACGTTTTCCAAGACTGAAAGAACGTCAGAATCAGTATGGCGGCACACTTTCAGGCGGTGAACAGCAGATGCTGGCCATTGGTCGTGCCATGATGGCCAGACCGGAAATGCTTCTTCTCGATGAACCATCCATGGGGCTGGCTCCACTGTTTATTCAGGAAATATTTGATGTTATTGAGGAAATCAATAAAGCAGGAACTACCGTATTCCTGGTAGAACAGAATGCAAGAAAGGCACTTCGCATTGCCGATTATGCCTATGTAATGGAAACCGGTAAAATCGTCATGCAGGGACCGGCAGCGGAAATCGCAAGCGATCCAAATGTCATGGCAGCCTATCTCGGTGGACGCAAATAAAAACGAAATATCTATACAGAAAAAACTTCCATGTTTTTGTGCATGGAAGTTTTTTGTGTTTACAACAAGAAAGGGCGGTTATCTGTGATATAATTAAAAAATATAATAAAACAGATGAAATGAGGAAACCTATGATTTATAAACAGAGAGACAAAGGGGGACTGGCATTACTTCCCTTTATCATATTCATTGTCATTTACCTGGGGGCTGGTATTTACTTTCAGCACATGGGCGTGGAGATGGCGTTTTACCAATTCCCATCCGTAACGGCCATGTTCCTTGCGGTCATAGCTGCTTTTTGCATGGGGGATGAAAATCTCACCTTTAAGTTTGGGATTTTTGCTCGTGGGGCAGGGAATGAGAATGTCATGACCATGCTTATGATTTATATCCTGGCTGGCGCATTTTCTGCCGTAGCGGCCGCAATGGGTGGCCGGGACTCTGTAGTTAACCTGGGAATCAGCCTGATACCAGTGCAGTTCCTGACGGTGGGCATGTTTATTATATCGGCCTTCATGGGAACAGCTACCGGCACTTCTATGGGGACCGTGGCGTCCATTGTTCCTATTGCAGCCGGAGTAGCAGTAAAAAGTGGAATATCAGAACCGCTCATGGTGGCGGCCTGTGTCGGGGGAGCCATGTTTGGCGATAATCTGTCCATGATATCCGATACCACCATTGCCGCCACACGTACACAGGGCTGTGAACTTAAGGATAAATTCAGGGTCAACTTCAGAATTGCTCTTCCTGCAGCCCTTATCACCATAGGAATATTCCTTTTCACCGGCCGTCCGGATTCCGTACCGGATATTCAGAATCTTAATTATAACCTTCTTGCGGTTATTCCCTATGTTACGGTCTTTGGACTGGCACTCCTGGGGGCCAATGTATTTCTGGTGCTCACTTCAGGAATCTTTCTGGCCGGGTTTATAGGAATTGCCAGTTCCGAGATGACGGTTATTTCATTTGCTCAGAATATATGGGAAGGATTTACTTCCATGAACGAAGCCTTTTTCCTGGCACTGTTCTGTGGAGGTATTTCTGAATTGATTTCCTATTACGGGGGCATTGACTGGCTGATAAATAAATTTAACCATATGATTCGTGGCAGCCGGTCGGCGCAGCTCTGTATTGCGGCCCTGGTATCCATTGTGGATTGTGCTACAGCCAATAATACCGTAGCCATTATCATCACCGGCGGCGTGGCCAAAAATATTGCCGATGAATATCATGTGGATTCCCGCATTTCTGCATCCTTGCTGGATATCTTTTCCTGTGTATTTCAGGGAATTATTCCCTACGGCGCCCAGCTCCTTACCGCCTCAGCCCTGGCATCCCAGAATGGGGCGGCGCTCAGTTCCATAGAGATTATTCCTCATATGTGGTACTGCTGGCTTCTCGGCCTGTTTGGTCTCCTTTCCATCTTTATACCTTTTGCCCGGTTGAAGAAAACAGAAACCCCATCTGGCAAACAACAGGAAGCGTAAAGAAAATTTTTTTAGAACCTCTGATTAAAAATTACTTGACATATGGAAGAATATATAGTATTCTGTCATAGTCAGCTAATTTGTGGAGTGGTACTCAAGAGGCCGAAGAGGACGGTTTGCTAAATCGTTAGGTGGGCTTATACCCGCGCAAGGGTTCGAATCCCTTCCACTCCGCCACAACAAAAACCTTCAGAACAAAAAGTTCTGAAGGTTTTTTATTATGCATAACTGTTTAGCCGCTTTTAAGGGATATTCTCTTATAAAAAGAATGCGAAACGAAGCTCCTTTGACAGCCCGGTCTTTGTTGGCTGGTGGTGGAAAGTAGAATCCACTATGTTGGGATAAGGGAAAGCATGAAAATGTTCTGACTGAAAGAACTATCTGACCGTCTGCAGACTGCCACAACAGTCTGCCTGCCTTCTTACCCCAACCTGTCTTTATTATCCCTGGAGCTTGGCCATTTCCATGAGCCAGTGACGAATATATTCTTCTGACTTCCCCTGGTCCCGCATGACCTTTACTTCACGGACGGTTATTGGATCCTGAAGCATTTCACGCACTGCCTGCTCAAGTTTGATTTCATCATTTATGTTTTTCATCATTGGCCTCCCTGAAAAAAGATTATATTTTTATTATAAACGTTCCTTTCCGTTCAGAAAAGAAACGGAGACCATAGTATTTGTGATATACTAAGGCAATAGATTTATTAATCTTTTTCTATGCTAAGGAGGTTACCCTTATGACAATTCGTATTGGAATTATGGGATATGGCAATTTAGGTCGAGGAATCGAAAATGCAATTCATGACAACCCGGATATGCAGCTTCAAGCGGTATTTACCAGAAGAAACCCGGACAATGTGAAGATTCGCACAGCAGGTGTACCGGTGGTAGAGGCAAAAGATATAGAAAAATGGACAGATAAGATCGATGTGCTCGTACTGGCTGGTGGTTCCGCTACCGATTTACCGAAGCAGACACCGAGATATGCAGAAATGTTCAATGTCATTGATACCTTTGATACCCATGCAAACATTCCGCAGCATTTTGCGGAAGTGGATGAAGCGGCCCGCGCCAATGGAAAGGCCGCTATGATTTCTGTCGGCTGGGATCCAGGTTTGTTCTCCCTGGCCAGACTGTTTGGAAATTGCATACTTCCCAACGGCAGTGACTATACCTTCTGGGGGAAGGGCGTATCTCAGGGACACTCGGATGCGATTCGGCGCATTAAGGGCGTTAAGAACGCAAAGCAGTATACCTGTCCTGTGGAAAGTGCTATTACCGCAGTCAGAAATGGAGAAAATCCCGTACTGACTACCCGGCAGAAGCACACCCGTGAATGCTACGTAGTACTCGAAGAGGGGGCAGATGCCGCTTACGTGGAAAACCAGATTAAGACCATGCCAAACTACTTTGATGAATATGACACCACGGTTCACTTCATTTCCGAAGAAGAATTCAACCGCAATCATCAGGGACTGGCCCATGGTGGATTCGTATTCCGCAGCGGCACCACCGGTGTGAACGGAGAACATAATCACGTTATGGAATTTAACCTGAAACTCGATTCCAATCCAGAATTTACAGCCCATGTAGTACTGGCCTATGCACGTGCCGTGGTAAGACTGGCAGCAGAAAAGAACTTCGGCTGTAAGACCGTATTCGACATCGCCCCGGCATACCTCAGCCCACTCTCCGGAGAAGAGTTAAGAAAGAAGATGCTATAAATGGCAAGACCGCAAAACCTTCCAGTGTAAGGTTTCGAGGGCTAAGCAAGAGGATGTAGCAAAAAGACTTTCCAATTTTTTATGGAAAGTCTTTTTGACATGCCGCTTTTATAAAACGTGAGGTTTTACAGAACAAAAGATAAGAATGCAAAAGCTAACTAAGGGGGAGCTTACACAACGCGGCTCTTTTCTGGAATGAGGACAAGGGATTGTCGTCATTGGCTGTAAGTCCATAAAATTAAGAACTCTCCGATTTCCATAAAATTGACAGCCCGGTCTGCTATGAGAGGACCGCCAGCCTTTGGCTGGTGGTAAGCAGGGCATCTGATTTGGAGGAATGTAATGACGCTCACAATCAGCATGCATCGCTTATGCAGAGCTATAGTTGATTCCACTTTGTTTGAATATAGGAAAGCATAATTGATGAGCGGGGCTCAAAGATTGCAAGAATCCTCTATGTTAGAGCATAGGAAAGTATCTGTATGTTTGATAAGCTTTATGCATCAGCTCATATTAAGGTGCATAATCACAATGTTTGCAGATTTTTCTCTAATCTCAAACTTCTGCCCTTGTACCTATCTTTTTAGTCTGATTGTCTGATGTCTGTTTTTCTATGTTTGCGAGTTTCCTCATCACTCGTATACTTAATTCTCAAACCTGTCTTTTCCAGGCTTATCTGTTCCTGCATAATTTCAGGAAGATAGTGTAAAATGAAACAGGAAAGTTGTCAAGAAAAAGGCCTGCCGTTAAAAATTGAACAGGTCTCAAAAAGCCCCGCTAAAAAGAATCACCATGCGGGGCCTTTTTTGATAAACCTATTCTTTTTTCCTACCTATGCGATGGAGCAGTCTCTTCTTTATTGCTTCTTTACCATAAGAAACGCAGTCCTACATTGAATTGCCATTTTGTTGTTACATCACCACCAAAAGACTTTTCAACGTCTCCATAAAAAACAGTATTGTCCGTCAGGGAAACTTTACCACCAATTCCAAAGGAGTACCACGTATCTCCGCCATCACAATGCTGATAATAGGAGGCATCGGTTCCCCAAAGGGTCATGTCCCAATCTCCGGAAAATTCATGGAGAGCATTGAATTTTAAGTAAATCTGGTTGGGTTCCTGGCCTTTGAGTGTAGCAAAGGATCGTCCCAGGCGGAAGCCGAGTCGGCCAATCAAGCTGTCTTCTCCATCGCTATGAACCTTTACGCCGTTAGACAAGGTATAATCACTTCCACCGGATTTACCATATACCAGCTGAGATTGCGGCTCGATGAACCATTGACCGCCCATGTCGAACTTACGGCCATATTCGGCACTAACCATCCAGGCATGATCCGAATAGTCTGCATTGGCCGCTTTCATGCCATCATGGTAAACATTGTATTTGTTGTTATAATGGCTGTAGGACAAGACATAATCCATATAATGGCCTTTGCTGCCAGCCCAGCCGGCATACAAGGAGCCACCGTAGCTACGCATGTCACCATCGCCATGATGGTAGTCTACATCCCCCATCGTACTGTGGAAAGCTCCGCCGATATGCCATTTGCCATTCTGATTATCGGCCACAGTCCGGTCATACCCTAATTGATAGAAGTTCCAACGATAGTTGTAATGACCATATTTATCCGATTCCGTTTCCCCAGATTTCATGCGGAACCAGACACCATCTTCCGTGTCACTATAGTCCCGCAGTTCACCCAGGCGCTGATTCAATGTGTCGATGTTCCGGTGCGATAACAAATCACCATGTACGGCAGAGGCAGCGACTACAGGAATCTTGATATTATCCGTCGGCTTTTCAGAATAATCGACAAAATACCAGTCATTGCCGTTAGTCCCAAACCGGTCAGACACAATATTCTTATCAATGACCGGCGTATAATCAAACAGGGCCCCATCGGAAATATCCGAGGTCTTAGTAATCGCTTTGAAAGTAATGCCTGAAGCCGCATCAGCAAAACGGACTGGATTATCAGGGCTGACGCCTTTTAATGCAGAAATATCCGCTGGCTGGACATAGACCAGGCCCGAGCCATCTTTGATGGTAAAGAAATCAGTACCAGCATTGCGATAGGTACTATTTACCTTGGCTCCGCTGGCATCCATGACGACGGTCCCTTCATGGGATTTCAAATTGTACAGAACCAGATTATTGACCGTATCCGCATCCTCAGTATGGACATTATAGGCATGTGTATCAATGATGCCGCCTTTATCAAGGGTAATGGCACTTAAGTAATTGCTCCGTGTATCCAGCCCCTGTGCATCTTTTCCGCGCAGTACAATATCAGGAACCCACTTGGCACCATCGGCCAACGTAACCTGCAGCTGGCTGTCACGGCGGACATCACCATACGTTTGTGTCGCTTCATCATAGTTAATCAGGCCGACACCGGCACCATACCAATAGGAATCTTTACCAGAAAAGCCGACGCGGATAGTTCCTTTTTTTCGCATCGAGGTTGCCATAAATCTGCACCGTATTATTGGGGTTTAGGATAGTTCCGTCTTCGTTAGCATTGATATTGACTGTCGAACCGTCACCGTGCTTAGCTGATACGGCATCGTTCTTGCTGATGGTATTAACGTTCCCCTTGGTATCGATTTCATACTCATTGTCATAGCCTTCATGGGTTCCCGTGGCGATATAATCGTTGATATAGGTATTCCCCGTGACATTGATGACGGCCCCCCCGTCAGCATATAAGCCGTTATGCGCAATGCTGGCTCCCGTCGTGCTATTGGGATCCAGTTTGGTATCAATGTACAAATTTCCGATATTTGTGGTCCTTTTTCCGATGAAATAAGCATTGGTATTGACGATACCGCTGTCTTTAATGGCATTTTTCAAATCTGAGTTTATGGTAAGATTATCAAGCTTCATAGCACCCCCGCTATAAATGCCATAAACGCCACTACCGCCATAGTTATGGGCTAGCAATCCCTTGACCTGAAGATTCACATCCTGAATCGTAGTATCATCGCATGTCGATTGCAAAAGAATGGTCTGATAATCACTTTTTTTATAATCGTTCACCGTCTTAGAAGAATCAGCCCCAAGGGTAGCATCAACTGTGTAAGATTTCAGGTCTTTCTTGGAATTCATGATGATGAGGCCCCGTTTTTCCTTTGAAAGCTTATCGCCGGTATCATACGTAAAATTCCCATCCTTGAGCAATCCACTCGTATCTACTTTAAGGTTAGGATCCGTATCACTCTGAGTTACCGTATTATTTTCGTTGATATACAAAATCTGTTCATAAGGGGGATATCCGTTAGCATACACATCTCCGCCACCTAATCCTCCCAGTGTACAACCAGCAGCCAAACTGAATAAAATGAGTTGTCGCAAATTCCGTCCGTTCTTCATATGCATACCTCCATGTTTTTATATACTTTTTATAAACTTTTTATATACCATTTATGGTATAACAAATTATAATAATAAATTATAGTGTAACTGCAGGGCTATCCCACCTTCCATCTCTCTATGGAATGTTTCATCTGCAAAAGGGAATCGAAGTAGTGGAAACTGGAAGAGACGTATCAGTGGTTTGCGGGGATGATGGAGATCAATAGCTGATATCAGCTTAAAGACTGTACTTCGAATAAGAAAGACAAATAGAGTAAAATACCGGGAGTAAATCATATGGAAACGTTCAATAACACAACGAAAGTCGTCCGGGATGACCTGGCTAAGAAAATAAAATCTGGCAGCAAACTCTCCATCGCTGCGGCCTGCTTTTCCATCTACGCCTATCAGGCCTTGAAAGAAGAACTGGAAAGCTGTGACGAACTCCGGTTTATTTTTACCTCCCCGACTTTTGTTGCAGAAAAGACACCGAAAGAACGCCGGGAATTTTACATCCCGCGGCTGCAGCGCGAGAAAAGCCTTTATGGGACGGAATTCGAAGTACGTCTGAGAAATGAATTGAAGCAAAAGGCTGTTGCCAAAGCTTGATTGCAATGAAACGAAAGAAAGGGATTATCTCATGAAAAAAACAGTATATCTTTCTGTGGCTCTTGGACTTCTTGTTGCAGGACCTGTCTATGCCCAATCTCCCTTGCCGACCTTTGATAAGGAGGCTGTGACGGAATACCCCTATAATCGAAGAGGGGAGCAGCAGGTGATTACAAAGGATCCGACCCTTGATGAGGTGAAGGTTGGAAATACGGGAACCGAAGCAGACCCTGCTTTTTACGTGAAAAAGATTACGCTCACAGGGTTTTCCCTTCCCAATAAAGACGGCGCCCTGACAAGGCTCCTTGCTTCCTACGAAAAGAAGAACCTTAAGGTATCCAATCTTTCCAAACTGACAGATGCCATTACGGCCTATGCCAAAAATAGCGGCTATCCTGTCGCTGCGACGGTGGTTCCGCCTCAGGAGGTCCGCCGGGGCGAGCTCGAACTGAAAGTCTATGTGGCTCGTTATGACCGCGTAGCCTTAACGAAAAATCAATCGGACGTGGCAGATCAGGTTCTTGACGGCTACCTCCATAGACTGAAAAACGGGGAACCCTTAAAGGACTGCACCCTTGAACGGGTCATGAATGACATCAACGATCTGCCGGGCGTGACGGCTCGGGGCATTCTGCGTCCGGGGAGCCTGCCGGGGACAACGTCCCTTGATGTGGAGGCAGAGCGCCGCCCAGTGTGGAACAACTACGTCTTTGTTGATAATGGAGGCGGGTATTATTCCGGCCGTTATCGCTATGGGTTCCATACAGAAATCAATAATCCAGGACAAAATGGGGATAAACTGACTGTAAGCGGGATGCTTACCAGTCATGACGTACAAAACTACAGCGTCCGTTATGAAGGCCCTGTAGAGTATAGCGGCACACGGCTGGGTGTGGCCATCAGCCGGAGTGAATACGAACTCCATACCAATGGATTTTATTCCTCCTTGGGCCGTTCACAAGGCATCAGCCTTTATGGGATGACGCCCCTTTACCGGGACCGCATGAACCGCGTAACCGGTCTCTACGGGTATGATGACCGTCGCATTACGGACCGTTATCATTTTGCCGACCGCCACTTCCCCGAACTCAAGACGAAAAAACGGGCCCGTGTATGGCATGCCGGCGTCAGCGGAAGCCAGTATGCACCGAATGAATTCCTTCAATACGATCTCATTTATTGGCGCGGTGACATTGGAACCGATGGCGGTGCCTACTATGACGGGGCTTACCATAAACTGACGGGGAGCTTCCTTAAGGTCTGGTATGATGGGCCTTGGAACCTTCGTCTTCGTTTCCAAGGACAGCTGGCCAACCGTGCCCTTGACGGCAGTGAACAGTTCTATCTGGGCGGCATCGATGGCGTGAGGGCCTATGGCAATAACGACGGCTATGGAGATGCCGGCTATCTGGGCAGTGCTGAACTCCGTCGGGAAACAGGCATTCCCGGTCTTGAAGCGGCTGCCTTTGTAGATACAGGCTATGTAAACAATAAGTGGGCCCATTTCAGCGAGCATCTTTCCGGATGGGGCCTTGGCCTGCGCTATCAGCTTGATGGCAGCTGGTATGGTCAGGTTGATTGGGCCCGCAAGATCGACGGCCGCCCAGATAGTGGGGAACCGACCAATCACAATGATCGTTGGTGGTTTGCGGCCTATAAAATGTTTTAAGATCCGGCGGCCCGCCAAATCGCAGGCCAGAAGGACAAAGGGGCATCATATGGATGACGTGCCCCACGCGATTTGTGAAATGGGCTAAAGAATGTATAAACCGTGCATGAAAGATTACATCGCATCATCGCAGCCTGCTCGCCAGGCTGCTTCAAGAAAGGAGAACGGCAAAGATGAAGAACAAAAAATTCCATACGCATCTGCAAAGACGCGTCCTCCTGAGCGTCTTCATGGGGATGACCCTCTTTTACAGTGCAGGCGTCAGTTATGGTGCCTCCGGCGTCGTCCCGAATAATGAACTGCCCCAAGGCGGGCAGAGTCTGTGGAAAAACCATACGGGCCTTAACCAGAATGTGGGCAGTGAGAGCAAGCCTGTCATGAACATCCATCAGCAGGGGAAAAACGGCGTCATTTCCTGGAACAGCTTCAATATCGGCGCCAATGGGACGGTGAATTTTTCGTCGGATACGCAAGGCTTCAATACCTTGAACTACGTAAATAGCGGCAATGCATCGCAGCTCTACGGGAAATTGACTGGTCTTGGAGGAAACCTCTATATCGTCAATCCCGCAGGCGTCCAGATTGGCCCCAGCGCCCAAATCAACGTCGGAAGCCTCCATGTGGCTGCAAAGAATCTCAATTTAGATGCCGTTTCCAAAAATCCGACTGATGTAGAAGGCATCGTAAAAGGGGGCACCCTGACGAGTGCCCAGCTCATGAGTCTTGGCAACATCAGTGCCAATAAGGTCACCTTTGAAGGAAATGGCCGCATTGTCATCGATACGGAAAAACTGGAGAACCTGAACCGGGAAAAGAACGAAAACTTTGAAGTTCTGACCAATGATGCCAATCACGTCGTATTGGGCTATGATGCCTATGATAAAGAAAAGCGCTATAAAGGCGCAGATAAGACCTTTGGTCAGGTGAGCGTCAATGGCAGCAAGACAGATGTAACAGGCTACATGTGGGTCGAAGACGCGACCCAGCTCCAGGCTATCGACACAAACCTTTCCGGCAAGTATGCCTTAAAAAACAGCATCGATGCCATTGGGACGAAAAAGTGGAATGACGGCAAAGGCTTCAATCCTCTGGGCGCAGATAAGGAAGACGGCTTTACAGGGACCTTTGACGCCCTCGATTTCCATATCTTTGATCTGACCATCAATCGCAGCGACATGGATAACGTCAGCGACATGGATAACGTCGGACTTTTCAGTAAGACTAAGGGTGCGATCCTGAACAATGTGACCCTCGTCGGCGGTAAAATCACAGGGAAAACTAATGTCGGCACTCTTGTCGGTGCGGCAACAGATACGACCATTACAGGAGCCGTGAACTCTGCGGCTGTCGTCGGCACGACCAATGTGGGCGGTCTTGTAGGGACGGGAACCGGCGTCACCTTAAAAGATGCCGTCAACATGGGCGATATCACAGGCACCGATAACGCCGTAGGGGGACTTGCAGGGAAGCTGACAAAAGGTACGATTTCGGGCAAAAGCTACAATATCGGCAACGTCGGCGGCTCTGATGATACGAACCAGCCTCATGATGTAGGCGGCCTTGTGGGCGTGGCGACAGATTCTGCGCTGGGCAATGAAAAGGCCAAAGACGGCATCATCTACAACGGCCTTACGGTCGAAGGAAAGTACAACGTCGGCGGTATCGCAGGACGGCTGGAAAAGTCCACCCTCCAAAATGCCGAAAATAGAAGTGCCATTAAGGCGACGGGCTTTACAACAGAATCCTACGTTTATCAGGGCGCAGGATATAGCCCCAATAACAAAGTACAGGTTTCCAACGTAGGCGGTCTTGTCGGCATCAGTGCAGGAAATACCTTTACCAGCGTAACGAACCTTGGCGATGTATCAAGTGCCATGGGGAACGGGAATGACTACTACGACGGCGGCAACGTCGGCGGCATCGTCGGTCGGGCAGAAGATACCAATATCACGACGGCAACGAACCAGGAAACGAAGGTGACCGGCGCCCATAATGTCGGCGGTATTGCCGGATACTTTGGAGGAAAGGGAATCATTACATCGGCTGTCAATGACGGTGCGGAAATCATGGCGACTGGTGGCCGGACTTCCTCTGATTTTGCCACTGAAATGGTCAGACCTAAGGAAGAAGAAAGAGTTCACTTTGGCAATATGGGGGGCATTGTGGGTTACCTTTACGGTAACGATGCCTATGTAACGAAAAGCACCAACAGCGGCAATGTCCATTCACAATTGATTGCTGCCAATGCCACGACTGTAGGCGAGTCCAGTCTTGCGGCCAATACAGGGGGGATTGTCGGGAAAATCGACCGTACAACGACCCTGACCAAAGAGGATATTTTAAATGGGAAACAGGCGGCCGTGAGCGACAGCTATAACAGCGGAACCGTGCAGGGATTCATTGGCATCGGCGGTGTTGTAGGGCAGATGTATAATGGGGAAGTGGTCCGTTCCTATAATCTGGGGGATATCCGTACAACGAAAACCGTGGCTTCCTTGGATCCTAGTAAACTGCCTACAGCCAATATGGGCGGCGTCGTTGGCGATACGACAGAAGATACTCCATATCGTGTCCGTGCCCTTATTTATGATGTGTATAATAAAGGGAAAATTGGCGATGAAACCTTTACCTATGCGGCCCGCCATGTCGGCGGCGTTGTCGGTCGGCTCAGAGGGACCTTAGAGAAAGCCTATAACAGCGGTGATGTCTACAATGGCTATAATGTCGTCGGCGGCGTCGTCGGCTGGTATCATCGAGGCAGCATCAAAGATGTATTCAATACAGGAAATGTGACCGTCAAGAATCAGGATAAGGCGAGAGATTCAAGTAGGACAAGTTCCACAGGTGGTATTATAGGTGCAGCAGCTCCGGCAGCTGGGTTGAGGATTGAAAATGCCTACAATATCGGTACCATTCGCAGTTATCAGGTGGAGGGCGGCGGAAAGAATGCCGTTGGAGGCATTGCCGGACGCGGTCCTATTACTATGAGAAATGTGTATACACTGGGAACTGTGGTTGCCTATGACGCCGATAGAAAGAAAACCGAAGTAGGCGTAGGCCGTCTCGTTGGGGAAGCATTGGAAGGTAGAGCTGGTAGCTATAATATAGCAAATATAACTAATGGCTATTATATTGAAACGGGCGATCCTAAATTTACCTATACGGATAGCGAACTTTCTTCCTATGGGAGAAAAGGCACTGTTATTCAATGGAAAGACCGCTTTAATCCTGATAGCTATCAGGGCTTTACGTTCTCAAATTATAGAACAAACGGCAAAAAGCAGGATGATGCTAATGGATCATGGCGCATGTATGGCAATACTCTGCCCATGCTGAATGCCTTCCTGCCTGATACAGAAACCTATTTCCTTGAGAATGGACTCACTGACAGCAAGGGCAATGCCCTCTCGTCTGTCCAGTACGGTACAGAATATGACCCCAATCTGACCATTATTAAAACAGAAAATGACCTCTCCTTTGGTTGGAATACGCTTAATCTTGGCGGAGACAGCAGAATCGCTGTCTATGGCGGCGGCCTTACGCTGACCGGTGTGGATACGGTGTCCAAGACAGCGTACTTTAATGGCGACATCGACAGCACCGGTAATTTGGTGCTTAGCGGCGAAAAGGGTGCGGACATGCTCTTTGGCGCCGGTGCAGACCTTCACGGCTCTTCCGTCACGATTTCGGCAGACGGCCTTCTCTCCCTTGACGGCAACATCGTGGCGACGGGAGAAAGCGGCGCCAGTGATGTTTCGATTACGGCCGGTGATGTAAAGAGCTATGGCAAGATTATCAGTGCCCAGAAGGCTGGCAAAACGAAGATGCCGGGCATTGCAGAAAAAAGAGATGATGATGCTTCGTATGGTGACGTCAGTGATATGAATCAGGCTGTCACCGAAACGGGTATCCGCTACAGCAAGACGGTCACCTCGCAAGGAACTGGAAATGTAACTATCACAGCTAAAGGCGATGAGGAACATGACGGTTCCGTGACCTTGGGGTACGGTATCCAGGGCAAGGGCCTTGTGAGGACCGGCGGAAGTCTTAACGTTGAAGGAACGGGCGACGTCTATGTGGAAAGCGACCTTTCCATTGGAAAGGATATTGCCCTCAAGAGTACGGGAGACGCCAGCGAAGTCGTCCTCGACGTGACGAATATCGGCCATGACGCAGAGCCTCAAAATCAGGCCAAAGGGCTCATGGACTTTATGAATCATTTCAATAAAGATACGGGAGAAGGCAAGATCACCCTTGAAACAGCATCAGGGGATGCTAAATTTGCCGTTGACCTCTGGGATACTACTGACAAAGGCGAATATAACTTCAGTAAATTTGGCGCCGATACGAATGAAAATGATCTAAAACATACCTTCGATATTATGGATGCGACCGTGAAAATCGGAGAAAATTCTTATCCGATCTTTGGCTCTGCAACGGGTAAGACCAATGGGTTCATGTATGTGTGGGTCGATGGGGCGGATCAGCTTCAGGGCATTCAGGATTTCGTTAACAACGATTCTGATGCGGCTTACTATAATTACGCACTTAAGAGTGATATTGATGCCAGTGTCTTGAAAAATTACAAAGCCATCGGCGGCGATACAGGTTACCAGGGGACCTTTGACGGGCGTGGTCATGCTATCATCGGTCTTACGGCAGGCGGAAGCGAAGCTGCCAATACAGGTGTTTTTTCCGCTGTGGGAGAACAGGGGGCAGTAAAGAATCTTTCCGTTCTTGCTGGTAACTTTATAGGTAAAGACAATGTAGGGGCCGTTGCAGGTGTGAATAAAGGGACGATTTCTGACATCACGACCTACGGCAATACCGTCACGTCTGATGGACATGCAGGCGGCCTTGTCGGTACCAATGAAAAAATCATCAAAGACAGTACATCTGTGAGCAACGTCATTGCAAACAGCCAGGAGGCCATGGCGGGCGGCATTGCTGGCATCAATGCAAAAGGTGCAGTCATCGATAACAGCGAAAGCAACAGTGCTGTGGCAGGAAGCAAGGCTACATCTTCCGGCCTTGGCGGTGTAGCAGGTGTGAATAAGGGAACCCTTTCCAAAGTGGATAACCTGGGCGTCACGAATGGTGGCGATTCCGGAAGCTCTGCTGTCGGCGGCATTGCCGGTATCAACACCGGTTCTATCGAAAACGCCTATAACGAAAGCTTTGTCACGGGCGGCGAAAAGACCGGCGGTCTTGTGGGAATCAATGAAAAGAGCGGCTCCCTTGTGAATGCGGCCAATGCGGGCCGTGTGGAAGGCAAAGGCGCAGCTCAGGACGCAGCTCAGGAAATCGGCGGCCTCGTCGGAGATAACGATGGCTCCATCCTGAATGGACGCAACGGCGGCAATGTCACAGGTACGACCTATGTCGGTGGTATCGTGGGCACCAATAGGGAAGATTCTACCTTGACGGATATCATTAACGACACGTCCATCCTCATTAAAGGGATCACCTATGTCGGTGGTATTGCCGGTCAGAACGCAGGCCGTATTGAAGATACGGAAGCAAGCAGGACCCTAAGCGATGGCGTCGTAGAAGGCGTCGAATACGTCGGTGGGATTGCCGGGGAAAATACGGGCTACATTGAAAATCCCCATAACAACATTTCCCTCCGCGTCAATGAAGATGCCCTGAAAGACGGCAAGACAGCGCAGTACTTTGGCGGTGTAGCAGGCATTAATGAAAAAGAAGGTACCATTGGAAATGCAACGAACCTTGCTGATGTGACGGCCAAAGGTGCCAATACGGCCAAAGGTGCCAATTATGTCGGCGGTATTGTGGGCTACAATAAAGGAACGCTCCTTAATCTGGCTGGAAACCGGGGCAATGTGGTCGGTGCTAACTATGTCGGCGGCGTGGCAGGCATTAACGAACACAGTCTTTCTGATGTTGATGCCTCCAACACAGGCTCCGTTCAGGCCCTCCAGGGCGGAGCCGGCGGGATCTTTGCAGTCAACCACGGTGATGTGACAAACTCCCGTCTTGTCAATGATGCGGTGGTCGCAGGCGGCGCCGATGACGGGGCAACAGGCGGTATTTTTGCTAAAAATATGGCGAACATTGGAAAAACGACCCTCGTAAACGGCATGAATGCGGAGGTTATCGGTCTTGAAAACGTCGGAGGCCTTGTCGGTGAAAATAGCGGTACTATTTTGGGTGGCCGTGATGCATCTGACGGATACTATAAAGACCAGGTCTACAATAACGGCGTCATTGAAGCTGGTACGTGGAATGACGAAAATGGGAACCACCGGATTGATGCTGGCGAAGTGACTGAAGGGGCTGGCGAAAATATTGGCGGCCTCGTCGGAAAGAATACAGGAAGCGTGACGGCAGCCTACAACACGGGTGCCATCAAGGCCAAGGAAAGCACCAATGTCGGCGGCATCGCCGGCACGAACGCTGGAAAGATTGATCAGGTCTTTAGTTCCATCTTTACTCAGGATGGAAATGAAGGCCAAGTCGAAGGAAAGACGGCCTCGGCGGACTTATCGGCCTTAATACGGAAAAAGGCATCGTAACAGACGCCTATACGACGAGCAAGGCTCCAAATGGCGGCAGTATTGCCGGGGAAAATCAGGGCCTTTTGAAAAATGTCTATTCCGTGACGGGAAAAGATGAATCCATCGCGGCAACAAATACAGGCCGCAGTGAAAATGGTTATGCCCTCGATAGAGAAAATGATGCTTCCCTTGCGGAAGACACGTATGGAGGATTTACCTTCGGCAGCAAGTGGAAAATCTATGAAGGCTACAGCTCGCCTCTTCTTAAAGTATTCCTTACCAAGGCAACTTATGATGCCATGACAGGAGAATTGATTTGGGCAGCTGACGGTTTTGCTGCAAATCATGGTTCTGGTCAGGGCCTTATCCATCAAGGCCTGGGGACGGGCAGCAACTATTTCTGGTCCCAGCAGCTTACCTTTGCAGGGGGCCATCCTAACTGGCTCGGTTACGATTTGGATCCCCAATATGAAAAACCAAGTGGAAACTATGATTATCTTTTTGATGATGCACCCTTTGGCAAACGGGAACCCAATCGGGAACGGAAAGCGGAAATCAGCTTTGAACGTGGGGGCATGGAGGTGTAAATTGAGTAGGGCTGGACTTATGGCCGTAGAGCTGTGAAGCTGGTTAGGGCCAGAAAACAGATTGATCTTTACTTGGGCGGCAGTGTCGATGACATTGCCGCTTTCGATTTAAAAAAATGGCTTTATTCAGGATGATCCAAGCTGCAAGATCCTGCTCCGTATGAACTTGTTTCGAACTTTTTTATTGGGTCTGTACCGCGCTTCCTAGGGCGATTTCCAATGACGTTAATGAATGACATCGGTCCCAATCCATTTTTCTAGATGGTTTCTCTTTCCTGTTTAAGAGGGGAGAGAAGGGATGCTTGCAAGTGAGCCGTTATAGATTTATGGATATATTATGACAAATTGTTGGTTTGTCAAACATATGTTACACCGTACTTGATGAAATCATGGAGTGTATC
>OBLF01000598.1_pt1 | contig 37836 bp, 27 predicted proteins | sample 1519231 | NCBI WGS metagenome assembly OBLF01 (sample SAMEA2602895, study PRJEB22501) | metagenome | reverse complement strand
TGACCGGACAGGATGTACTCTGTTCAGTCACGCAAATGAATTAAGCGAATATGTCGCGTGCCAGCGACATCATTATAATGGAGGCCGTGCCCTCATGGCATGTGAAAGAATATGAACAAGAAGCAGAAAAAAGTATTGATCAGAATTATTATTGCTTTTGTCCTTTTGGTTTTGCTACGCTTTCTTCCGGTAGATGGCTATCTTCGAATGGCACTATACATGGTCCCGTATCTGGTGATCGGTTATGATATTCTGAAAAAAGCGCTTAAGGGAATTAGGAACCGTCAGGTATTTGATGAGAATTTTCTGATGGCAGTTGCCACAATTGGTGCCATTGCTCTCGGCGATTATCAGGAAGGCACTGCGGTTATGCTGTTTTATCAGATCGGAGAACTTTTCCAGAGTTATGCTGTTGGAAAGAGCAGAAGAAATATCAGCGAGCTGATGGATATCCGTCCGGATTATGCAAATATCCAGCAGGACGGTAAGCTGGAAAAGGTAGACCCGGACGAGGTAGAGGTTGGAACTATCATTGTGGTTCAGCCAGGAGAGAAGATTCCAATTGACGGAATGATTGAAGACGGAAATTCCACATTAAATACAAGCGCATTGACAGGAGAAAGCCTTCCACGAGATGCGAAAGTGGGAGATGAGGTCATCAGCGGCTGCATTAACATGACAGGTGTATTGAAAATCCGCACCACGAAGGAATTTGGTGAATCTACGGTTTCCAAGATCCTGGACCTTGTTGAGAACTCCAGCTCCAAGAAATCCAGATCTGAAAACTTTATTTCAAAATTTGCAAAATATTATACCCCGGCAGTCTGCTACAGTGCTCTGGCACTTGCAGTCATTCCGCCTCTTTGCAGAATGCTGTTTATGGGACTTTCTCCGGAATGGGGAGACTGGATCTACCGTGCTCTGACGTTCCTTGTAATCAGCTGTCCATGTGCACTGGTGATCAGTATTCCTCTCAGTTTCTTTGCTGGAATCGGTGGTGCCAGCAATCAAGGCATTCTGGTAAAAGGCTCCAACTATCTGGAGACACTTTCCCAGACGAAGATTGTTGTTTTTGATAAAACAGGTACTATGACAAAGGGCGTATTCGAGGTCAGCGGAATTCACCATAATGAGATGGAGGATGCAAATCTTCTGGAATATGCAGCATATGCAGAATGTTCTTCCTCACACCCCATCAGCAAAAGCCTTCAGAAAGCATATGGCAAGCCAATCGACCGCAGCCGTGTCACAGACATTGAGGAAATCGGTGGAAACGGTGTTATTGCAAAGGTGGAAGGCGTGTCTGTAGCTGCCGGCAACGCGAAGCTGATGAATCGTCTGGGTATTGCGTACAAAGAGTGCCATCATGTAGGGACGGTTGTCCATATGGCTGTGGATGGAAAATATGCAGGTCACATCCTGATTTCTGACATTATCAAACCTCATGCCAAAGAGGCAATTGAGAACCTGAAAAAAGCAGGCATTACAAGAACGGTTATGCTCACTGGTGACGGAAAAAAAGTGGCAGAGTCTGTAGCAGCTGACCTTGGAATCGGAGAGGTTCACAGCGAGCTTCTTCCGGCAGATAAGGTTTCCAAGGTGGAAGAGCTTCTTTCAAACAAGTCTGAAAAAGAGAAGCTTGCCTTCGTTGGAGACGGAATCAATGATGCACCGGTTCTTTCAAGAGCGGATATTGGTATTGCAATGGGTGCTCTTGGTTCTGATGCTGCAATCGAGGCGGCTGACGTTGTCCTGATGGATGACGACCCGTTGAAGATTGGGAAAGCCATTCGCATTGCCAAGAAGTGTATGCGAATTGTATATGAAAATATTTATTTTGCAATTGGCGTGAAACTGATCTGCCTGGTACTTGGTGCCCTCGGCATTGCAAACATGTGGATAGCCATTTTTGCAGATGTAGGCGTTATGGTACTGGCAGTGCTCAATGCAATCCGTACTTTGTTTGTGAAAAATCTTTGATGATGATATCGAGGTATTCAGAATGAAAAAAGATATAGATAAAGAAGTGGAAATCTGTGATTGCTGTGAGGTTCATGAAAATCTTCTGCAAATTGTAAACGAGACCATCCCGGAGGAAAACGAGCTGTATGATCTGGCAGAGCTGTTCAAGGTGTTTGGAGATTCTACCAGGATCCGGATCCTGTTTGTACTTTTTGAAGCAGAGGTGTGCGTGTGCGACCTGGCAAAGGCATTGAACATGACCCAGTCAGCTATTTCCCACCAGCTTCGTATCCTGAAACAGAATAAACTGGTAAAAAGCCGCAGGGATGGCAAATCTATATTTTATTCTCTGGCAGATGAGCATGTTCGGACGATCATTGACCAAGGAAGAGAGCATATAGAGGAAGATTAGAGGTTGACTTCTTAACGGCAATTTGGTATATTAACTACACATATGGATTCTGTGAGGGAGTAGTTTGCGTGAAAACGTGGTTTGTCAACAGTCGCGGCTTTGATCAGATCTGATTCAGGCCTGGCAAATCTTAAAGAATGAGACTCATGTATGCATGTTATGGCATACATGGGTCTTTTTACATTTGCGGCAGATGTGATTCCAAAGAAGCAGGCGTATGAAGTAAATGCTGTTTTGTAGCATACATTTTGCAGAAAGCCTTTTCAAACACACTCTGGAGAATCTGTAAAGATAAAAATATGCGGATAACAAAAGGAGAGTATTATGCAAAATATTATTAATGGATTGCCAATTGCAGCTGTTATTCTGCTGCTGGCAGTGGGATTTGCTTTTCTGGTAAAAGGGGCTGACTTTTTTGTGGAGGGAAGTTCCAGCATTGCGAAGAAGTTAAAGGTTCCGCCCATCATCATTGGTCTTACGATTGTGGCTATGGGAACTTCACTGCCAGAAACAGCCGTGAGTGTGACTGCTTCTCTGGTACAGAATAATGAACTTGCGGTCAGCAATGTAGTAGGATCCAATATTTTTAATCTGATGTTTGTAATTGGTGTCTGTTCAATTCTGACGCCGATTATGGTCCAGAAAGCAACTGTGGTAAGAGATATTCCCTTGTCTTTAGGCTGTGCACTATTTCTGCTTGTACTGGGAGTTTCAGGACTGGGAGATAAGGCGGGAATGACGCTGGGTCATGCAGATGGAGTTATTTTCTTGATCGTGTTTGCCGGATATATTTTCACAATGGTACGAAGCGCAATGAAAGCCCGTGCTGCAGGACAGAAGGTTGAAATAGAAGGCGTTGAAGAATGTGACAATATGAAAGAGCTGTCATACGGCAAAAGTATTCTCTTTCTGATCGTGGGTGCAGCTGCAATTGCTTTTGGCGGTGACCTTACCGTTGATACAGCCAGCAGGATTGCAATAGAGCTTGGAATGAGCCAGACTCTGGTAGGGCTTACCATTGTGTCTATCGGAACTTCGCTTCCGGAGCTTGTAACCTCTGTAGTTGCAGCAAGAAAAAATGAAGTTGATATGGCAGTTGGAAATGCAGTCGGATCCAATATTTTCAATATTCTGATGGTCCTTGGAATCTCATCTGCTATCAGTCCGGTAGCTTTGATCCGGGAAAACATAATCGATATAGTGCTTCTTATGGTATTTTCGGTTATGGTCTGGATCTTTGCAGGAACCAGGAAAAAAATTGAGCGCAAAGAGGGTATTATAATGGTGGTGGTATATCTGGTTTATTGCGCATATATTATTGCCCGCTAATAAAAGCAGAAAAAGCTTTCATCCATCCCGTAAAGGGAGAGATGAAAGCTTTTTTTGATTGGAAAACAGGTGAAAATTAACGCTTGTATAGTAAAACACCTGGCGGAACAGTACTTGCTGAATAGCGGTAAATATGCTGAAATAATTAAAACATATTGCTGATAAAAATTTCCAGACCAATTGCAATTAGAATGACGCCGCCGAGAATATCCGCCTTGTTGGAAAGCCTGGTTCCGAAGCGTTTTCCAAGGGAAAGTCCGGTCATGCAGATAAAGAATGTGACTATGGCAATGATCAGGGAACAGACAAGAGCCATCAGCCAGTCATACTCTGAGATGGTGAATCCTACGGACAGGGCGTCAATGGAGGTTGCAATGCCCTGAACGAAAAGGGCTTTGGGACCAACTCCCGGAATTTCATCACCCTCATCGGTTCCCCGGATACCATTGATCAGCATGGAGCCACCAATATAGCCAAGAAGGATCAGCGCGATCCATGGAATAAATTTCTCAAATGTCCTGAAGTATTCTACAATGGTGTGGACACATAACCATCCGGTCATTGGCATGATGGCCTGGAAAGCACCGAATGTGCCTGCAATGCCGCACATTTTTTTCATGCGCATCTTAGGCTCGTGAAGGCCGTTTGCCAGGGACACAGAAAAAGCATCCATTGCAAGTCCGACTCCAAGCAGGGCGCTGTTCAGAAAAAACACAAAACTGTAGTTCATTTTTACATTCCTCCGTAATGTATTTTATTGCTGGTTTCCATTTTTTAATTTGCTATGGAAACAGATCGTTTAGTAAAGCCTCTTACAGCATGAAAAAAGACCCAATATATAACCACAGGCTATATATGGGTCATCTGCATTCTTATAAAAGGACAGACTCCATGTATAGCATAACGTTATACATGAGTCTCGCAATTTAATGCAAGCCAGATCGAAACACTGCTCTGAAATCTGCTGTTCATTCAGTGAACAGCAATCTATACAAACAGATTCATACGGTCGGTATGTTGACTTGCCACGCGTCTGTGGACACGCTTGCTACTCCCTCACAGGGAAACCTTGTTTCGTAACTTTATCAGATAATGATAAAATTGTCAATAATTTTTCTCAATAATATTGACATCCTGATGATATTAGAATAAACTAACTCCTGTAACATTAATGATAAAATTTATCATTAGCAGACGAATTTTATCAAAAATGGTTGCTGCTTAGTTTTGAACAGCAACAAAAATCTTACATATGGGAAAAGAGGACAAGTACATATGACATTAAAAGACCTTCCCATCGGGAAAACTGCCACAGTTACAGTAGTAGGAGGAGAGGGTGCCCTGCGGCAGCATTTCCTGGATATGGGAATCATTCCCATGGCTGACGTGACCATGGTAAAATATGCACCTATGGGTGACCCTGTTGAAGTCAGGATACATAGCTATGAGCTGACCCTGCGTCTTGCAGATGCTGCCCAGATTCAGATTGATAATGTAAGGGATGAAAAAGAACAGAAACGAGGCAGCCGTGTCAGGGCGATTCCTCATCCAGGTCTGGGCGAGGGCGGTAAATATCATGAAAAAGCAGATGAACATCCCCTTCCTGACAGTGAGCTTCTTACCTTTGCGCTGGCAGGAAACCAGAACTGCGGTAAAACAACCCTGTTTAATCAGTTAACCGGCTCCAGTCAGCATGTAGGCAACTTTCCTGGAGTTACTGTAGACCGCAAGGATGGTATTATCCGTGGAAAAAAGAATACTCTGGTGACAGACCTGCCGGGAATTTACTCCATGTCCCCCTATACCAGCGAGGAAATCGTAACCAGAAGCTTTATTCTGGAACAGCATCCAAAAGGAATTATCAATATTGTGGATGCAACCAATATTGAGAGAAATCTATATCTTACTATGCAACTGATGGAACTGGATGTTCCTATGGTCCTGGCATTGAATATGATGGACGAGGTAAGGCAGAATGGCGGTTCTGTACGTGTGAACCAGATGGAAGAGGCGCTTGGAATTCCTGTAGTACCTATTTCAGCAGCGAAAAATGAGGGAATCGATGAACTGGTAGCCCATGCGATCCATGTGGCAAAATATCAGGAAAAACCAAAGCGTCTGGATTTCTGCGATGCAAACGATGATGGCGGTGCTGTTCACAGATGTCTTCATGGAATTATGCATCTCATTGAGGATCATGCTCAGCAGGCAGATATCCCGGTACGTTTTGCAGCCAGTAAGCTTGCGGAAGGGGATGAACTGATCCTGGAAAAGCTTGGGCTGGATCAGAATGAAAAAGAAACCCTGGAGCATATTGTAAAGCAGATGGAGACGGAGCGTGGGCTTGACCGGTCCGCGGCGATTGCCCATATGCGCTTTGACTTTATTGAAAAAGTCTGCGCTGAGACCGTGATTAAGCCTCATGAAAGCAAGGAGCATCTGCGCAGTCAGAAGATGGATAAAATACTTACAGGCAAATATACAGCCATTCCATGCTTCGCAGGAATTATGGCTCTGGTTTTCTGGCTGACCTTTGGTGTGATCGGAAAGGGACTTTCAGATCTTCTGGATATGGGAATTACCTGGCTGACTGCAGTGGTGGATCAGGCCATGACTGCATGGAACGTAAATAATGTGCTTCATTCTCTTGTAATTGACGGTATTTTCAATGGAGTTGGAAGTGTGCTCAGCTTTCTGCCGATTATCGTCACCCTGTTTTTCTTCCTGTCACTTCTGGAAGACAGTGGATATATGGCCAGAGTTGCTTTTGTAATGGATAAGCTGCTTCGAAAGATTGGACTTTCCGGACGAAGTATTGTCCCAATGCTTGTAGGCTTTGGATGCACAGTTCCTGGCGTTATGGCAAGCAGAACCCTGCCCTCAGAGCGTGACCGTAAGATGACGATCCTCCTTACTCCTTTTATGAGCTGTTCGGCAAAGCTTCCTATTTATGCTTTCTTTACAGCTGCCTTTTTCCCGAAATACGGTGCACTGGTAATGATAGCACTTTATTTCGGCGGAATTATTATGGGAATCCTGATGGCACTGATTTTTGGAAAAACCATGTTTAAGGGAGAAGCGGTTCCCTTTGTAATGGAGCTTCCTAATTATCGTCTTCCAGGTGCAAAAAACGTTGGCCAGCTTCTTTGGGAAAAAGCAAAGGATTTTCTTCAGAGAGCCTTTACTGTTATTTTTGTGGCAACCATTGTGATCTGGTTTTTACAGACCTTTGATCTGCATCTGAATATTGTGACAGATTCCAAAGACAGTATTCTTGCAGTACTTGCCGGATTTATCGCACCGGTATTTGGGCCTCTTGGCTTTGGGGACTGGAGATTTTCCACAGCCCTTGTAACAGGTTTCATGGCAAAGGAAAGCGTGGTTTCCACATTGTCCATATTATTTGGAAGCACAGCGGCACTGGTAGATGTGCTTTCTCCGCTGGCAGCAGTGTGCCTTCTTACCTTCTGTCTTTTATATACGCCTTGTGTAGCCGCAATCGCTTCTGTGAAACGTGAGCTGGGCGGAAAATGGGCAGCAGGAGTGGTGATCGGTCAGTGTGTGATCGCCTGGATTGCGGCATTTTTGGTAAAAATTGTTGGCTTTTTGATCGGATTTTGAGAAAAATGACTATTTTCCATTTTTGTTAAAAATAATATTGACTATTGGTCATTTTGGATTATACTATAGTACGAAAGAAATGAATTTAAGGAGATGACATCAATGGTCAAAGTAGGAAAATGGATAGCCAAGCATAAGGTCCTGGTGCTTTTGATCGGACTTTTGCTGGTAATCCCGTCTGTGATCGGAATCGCAGAGACGAGAGTCAATTATGATCTGTTAAGTTACCTGCCGGATACCCTTGAGACAGTAAAAGGTCAGGATATTCTGGTAGATGAGTTTGGTATGGGCGCCTTTTCCATGGTAATTGTGGAGAATATGGATATGAAGGATGTCCAGAAGCTGGAAGAGAAATTCAGTGAAGTAGAGCATGTAAAGGATGTTCTTTGGTATGATGATGTGGCGGATATCACTCTTCCGGTAGAGATGATTCCTGAGAAGTACAGAAAGGTATTTATAAATGGCGATGCAACCATGATGCTGGTTCTGTTTGATAATACCACATCTTCAGATACTTCCATGGAAGCTATCACAGAACTACGTAAGATTGCCAACGAGCAGTGCTTCCTCAGTGGCATGACAGGAGTTGTTACAGATATTAAGAACATTGCCATGCAGGAGCTGCCGATTTACGTTGTGATCGCAGCAGTACTCAGTCTGATCGTTCTGGAGCTGACAAGCGGATCCTTTGTTGTTCCGTTTTTGTTCCTGCTTAGTATTGGACTTGCTATCCTTTACAACCTGGGAAGTAATATTATTCTGGGCGAGACCTCTTATATTACACAGGCACTTACCGCGGTACTTCAGCTGGGTGTTACCATGGATTATTCCATTTTCCTTCTGAACAGCTATGAGGAAAATAAGAAGCGTTTTCCTGGAGAAAAGGACCGTGCCATGGGGCATGCCATTGCAAATACTTTTAAGTCTGTAGCTGGAAGCTCTGTTACCACAGTAGCCGGCTTCGTTGCACTTTGTGTTATGACCTTTGCTCTTGGACGTGACCTTGGTATTGTTATGGCAAAGGGCGTTATTATTGGTGTTATCTGCTGTGTAACCATTCTTCCGGCACTGGTTTTGTTTTTTGACAAGCCTATTGAGAAGACACAGCATAAGTTGCTTCTTGCCAGAATGGATAAACCGTCTGCATTTATTACGAAGCATTATAAGCTTTGGACTGTGATTTTCCTGGTGCTTCTGCTTCCGGCTATTTATGGAAACAATCATACAAAGATTTACTATAATATTGCAGAATCCCTTCCAGCCACTTTGGATTGCAACATTGCCAATGATGAGCTGGAGAAAACTTTTGCAGTAGGCAATATCCATATGATTATGATGGATAAGAATATGGACTCCAAGCAGAAACAGCAGATGTTAAATGATATTGATAAGGTTGAGGGTGTGAAGTGGAGTCTGGGTATGAATTCCCTGATCGGACCTACCGTTCCGGAGTCTATGATCCCGGATGATCTGAAGAAGATTTTCAAAGGAGATCAGTATGAGCTTGCATTTGTATGCTCTGAATATGGTTCTGCTACAGATGAGGTAAATGCCCAGCTTGCAGAAATTGATAAAATAGTAAAGAAATACGATAATACTGCAATGGTAATCGGTGAGGCACCGCTTATGAAAGATCTTCAGGATACCACAGATGCCGATCTGGTTCGTGTAAATGTAATCTCCATCGGTGCCATTTTCCTGATCATTATGATTATCTTTAAATCAATTTCCCTTCCGATCATTCTGGTTGCGGTTATTGAGTTTGCGATTTTTGTCAATATGGCCATTCCGTACTATCAGGGAATCAGCCTTCCGTTCGTTGCAAGTATTGTTATTGGTGCCATCCAGCTGGGTGCAACCGTTGACTATGCGATCCTGATGACTACCCGTTATCAGAGAGAGAGACAGCACGGTAAGAATAAGATGGAAGCCATCAGCATTGCCCATAAGACCAGCATGCCGTCCATTATCAGCAGTGGTCTCAGCTTCTTCGCAGCAACCTTCGGTGTTTCCTGTTATTCACAGGTTGAGATGATCGGTTCTATCTGTACATTGCTTGCCCGTGGTGCGATCATCAGTATGGTAGTTGTACTGTTTATCTTACCAGCTATGTTTATGATCTTCGATAAACTGATCTGTGTTACATCGATTGGTTTCCTTGGAGATAAAAAGGCAGCCAAAGCGAAATAAAACATAATCAGACGTCCTGGGAGCGCTGATTACGCTCAGAACAGCCGGCTTTGGAAGAAATCCGTTACGGTTCGCTCCGTGACAAGTAACACGCTTCGCGATGCATAGAAATCCTGCTTCAGCAAAATGAGGCAGGATTTTTTTGTTGAATAAAAGAGAAGAAAACGTTATAATTGTGTTGCATTTTAGAGCCTGTTTGAAAAAAGATTCCCGCAAATTGTGACGTACATTTTGCAGAATGCCTTTTTCAAACACGTTTTAGGAAATGGAGTGATTTGTACATGACACTAGAAGAAATCCTTGCCCAGGTGCAAATGGGAGGACTTTCTCCGGAAGCAGCAGGGAAGCTGATTCGACAGGATGGTTACAAGGAAATGGATTATGCCAAGCTGGATACGGGGAGAAAAGCCCGTACTGGTTTCGCAGAGGTGATTTACTGCAGCAATAAGGCAGATGCCCATTTGCTGAAAATATTTGAACGTTTATATATGGAAGAGGGAGAAGTACTTGGAACAAGGGCTTCCCAGGCACAGTATGAGCTGGTGAAGGAGAAGTTTCCAGAAGTTCAGTATGACCCTGTTTCCAGAATCCTGAAAATAGAGAAAACAGATAAGATTCATGAGGGAAAGGTGGCTGTCTGTACTGCAGGCACTGCAGATATTCCAGTGGCCGAGGAAGCAGCACAGACTGCAGAATATTTTGGAACTTACGTGGAACGAATTTATGATGTTGGTGTAAGTGGAATGCACAGGCTGTTTTCCAGGCTGGAGATCATTCAGGATGCTAATTGTGTTGTGGCTGTGGCTGGCATGGAGGGCGCTCTTGCCAGCGTTATGGGAGGTCTTGTGAGCAGACCGGTGATCGCAGTACCTACGTCTGTGGGATATGGAGCGAATTTCCATGGATTATCAGCACTTCTGACCATGATCAATTCCTGTGCCAATGGAATTGCCACAGTGAATATTGACAACGGATATGGAGCCGGATATCTGGCAACGCAGATGAACCGGCTGGCGCTTGGTAAGTAAGAGACACAAATTGGGGAGCAATTTGATAAATTTGCAACGAGGAGAATTATGGGAAAATCATTATATCTGGAGTGTTATTCCGGAATCAGTGGAGATATGACAGTGGCAGCCCTGCTGGATCTGGGAGCAGATCAGAAGGTGCTGGAGGATGTACTTGAAAGTCTTCCTGTGCAGGGATTTGAGATAAAAGTAAATCGGGTGATGAAATCCGGGATTGATGCCTGTGATTTCGATGTAATTCTGAACGAAGAGATAGATGGACATGACCATGATATGGAGTATCTGCATGGACATGATCATAGTCATAAGCATGGGGCAGAAGAACATAATCACCAGTATGAGCATAGCCATGAGGCAGCAGAAAAGAATGTGGCAGTACATGGACATGATCATGGAGATGAAACAGCAGCACATACTCACGAGCATCATCGTCATCATAAACACCGCGGCATGAACGAAATCCGTCAGATACTTGCTGATACGAAGATGACTGACAGCGCCAGAGGTATTGCCCTTAAAATTTTTCAGATTCTGGCAAAGGCAGAAGCAAAAGCCCACAATGTTCCGGTGAAAGAGGTGCACTTTCACGAAGTTGGAGCTGTGGATTCCATTGTAGATATTTTGTCCGTGGCAGTCTGCCTGGACAATCTTGGAATTACAGAGGTCATTGTACCTGTATTATGCGAAGGAATGGGTACGGTCCGCTGCCAGCATGGCATTTTACCAGTTCCGGTTCCGGCGGTGACCCATATTGTACAGCAGTGTGGTCTGAATCTGCGGATCATTCAGGTACAGGGCGAGCTGGTAACTCCTACAGGAGCGGCAATTGTGGCAGCAGTCCGTACTTCCTGCAAATTACCGGAAACCTTTGCAATTGAGAAAACAGGTATCGGAGCTGGCAAGAGGACGTATGAGTGCCCGGGAATCCTGCGTGCAATGCTGATTCACCCGGAAGAATCCCATAAACCGGAAAAAGCGGTGGGAATTCCGGCAGGAAATGAAAGTGCGGCAAATGAAACTGCTGAAATTTTTAATCGGGAAGCTGCTGCCAAAATTCAGACCGGTGTTACGGAAAGCGCGGATTGTGCAGATTACATCTATAAGCTGGAAACAAACATCGATGACTGCAGCGGTGAAGTACTTGGCTTTGTCATGGAGAAGCTTTTTGAGGCCGGTGCAAGGGATGTGCATTATACTCCTGTATATATGAAGAAAAACCGTCCTGCATGGCTTCTTACCGTAATCTGTAAGGAAGAAGATGTCCCGGGAATGGAAGCTTTGATTTTTGCAGAAACTACCAGTATTGGTATCCGCAGGGTCAGGATGGAGCGCACGATTTTGCCCCGGAGAAAGCGGAAAGTAATGATTCCCTTCGGTGAGGTGGAAGTGAAAATCTGCGGTTCAGAAGGAGCAGAGAAATGCTATCCGGAGTATGAAAGCCTGGCGGAAATCTGCAGAAAGACTGGAATTTCTTATGCAGAAGCCTACCAGATGGCAGTAGACGCAAGTAAGAATCTGGAATGATTGATGTTACTGGTCATGGAGTAACACAGTAAGTTACTGTTCACTGGTAATGTTCCGCGAGGTGTTTTTTGTGAACAAAGTTCACAGAAAACCCGAGAATTGCGGCGCGAAATCATGCGAATGCATGATTTCTGTGCATCGCGAAGCGTGTTACTGGTCACGGAGTGAACAGTAACTGATTGATCGCTTCCAGGTTAAATCGCAATATTGCAACCTGTGAAAGAGTATGTTACAATACAGTTTGGCTTTTTTTCAAAGAGAAGTTTATATACGAATGCTTTGGATAAAACAGAAAGCCAAATTTTTCATAATATAATGGAGTGAATATGAAGAAATATTTAGATAATCTCAGACAGTATCAGTTCCTGTTAAGTGAATTGGTCAAAAAAGGAATCAAGCTGAAATATCGTCGTTCCTACCTTGGTATTTTGTGGTCCATGCTAGAACCATTGCTTTCCATGGTGGTACTGACAATTGTCTTCGGAACCCTGTATGGAAACACAGACAAAACATTCCCTGTATACATTCTTTCCGGACGTCTTCTATACAGCTTTTATTCCTCTGCAACCAAAGCTGCGCTGAAATCCATCCGATCCAATGCAGCAATGATCAAGAAAGTGTATGTACCGAAATATCTGTATCCACTTTCAACTGTAATTTATAATTATATTATTTTTCTGATCTCCCTGGTTGTGCTTGCCATTGTAGGCGTGATCCTGGGTGTGAAACCGACTATTTATCTGCTTCAGGCACCAGTTGCCCTGATCATCATTCTGATCCTTTCCTACGGATGCGGAATGTTCCTTGCAACTATCGGTGTATTTTTCAGAGATATTGAGTACCTCTGGTCTGTTGCCCTGATGCTGATCATGTATACATGTGCCATCTTCTATTATCCAAGCAAGCTGCTGAAGAGTGGCTGGGCATGGATCCTGAAGTTCAATCCGCTGTACTGTACCATTCAGATTTTCCGATCTGCAATCTTCGGAGAGCCTATGTATGCGCCATATGTAATTTATGCAGCTGCATTCAGCGTAGTGATCACCATCATCGGACTTGTATGCTTCAAGAAAAAACAGGATAATTTTATTCTGTACATCTAGAACCTGTTTGAAAAATCATTCCCTGCAGAAGGTATTTTTCAAATACGCTCTAAGTTACCATTTACAGGAACATGTTAAGGAGAAAATATGAGCAAGACAGCCATTGAAGTCGATAACGTAAGCATGAAGTTCAACCTGAGCCGTGAGAAGGTTGACAGCTTAAAAGATTATATATTTAAAACCATTAAGAGAGAAATCCAGTACAATGAATTCTGGGCGCTGAAGAATGTAAGCTTCAGCGTAGAAAAGGGAGACCGTGTAGGTATCCTTGGTCTTAACGGAGCCGGAAAAAGTACTCTTCTGAAGGTGATTTCCGGTGTATTCAAGCCTACTGAGGGTCATGTGGACAAACATGGAAAAATGGTTCCCCTTCTGGAGCTTGGCGCTGGTTTTGACCCGCAGTATACAGGAAAAGAGAATATTTACCTGTATGGTGCCATGCTTGGATATACCAAAAAATTTATTGACAGCAAATATGATGAGATTGTAGAATTCTCTGAACTTCAGAAATTCATGGATGTTCCGGTGAAGAATTATTCCTCCGGTATGAAATCCAGACTTGGCTTTTCCATTGCCACAGTAGTAGAACCGAAGATCCTGATCCTGGACGAGGTCCTTTCCGTAGGTGACGCCAAGTTCCGTAAAAAAAGTGAAAAGAAGATCATGAGTATGTTTGACTCAGGTGTTACCGTCCTTTTTGTATCCCATTCTCTGGAACAGGTACAGCGCCTTTGCAATAAGGCCATGATTCTGGAAAAAGGCAAGCTGATCGCATACGGCGACATTGATCCGATCTCTGAGCAATATAGTAAAATGATAGGTGGCTGATCATCGTGAAAATCCTGCAGGTAGGGCTGGGAAATAATCCTGGCGGTATGGAAGCATTTGTAATGAATTATTTCAGGGAACTGGCCAGACAGGGAGTATCCTTTGATTTTGTATCCATGTATGGAACGATTGCTTATGAGAAAGAAATCCTGGAGCTTGGTGGACGGGTTTTTTATGTTCCCAATATAAAAAAAGATTACTTTGGCTATATAAAGGCCTTTCGGAAGCTCCTTTCCCAGGAAAAGTACGATGTCGTGCATGTGAATATGCTTTCAGCAGCCAATATCGTACCACTTCGCCTGGCGAAGCAGGCTGGAGTGAGAAAGGTGATCGCACATTCCCATAACGCTTCAGCACCGGGAATTGTGCGTAAGCTGATGGATGGCATGAATCGTCCCAGAATAAAGCATTATGTGAATGAGAAGTTTGCCTGTTCCGAAAAAGCAGGCAGATGGCTGTTCGGAGATAAGGCTTTTGAACGGGGCGAGGTAACTTTGGTTGCAAACGCAATTGAGACAGATAAATATGGCTTTTCAGAGTCAAACAGGCGGAAAATCAGAGAAAAGCTGGGGATTTCCGGGGATGCCCTGGTAGTAGGGCATGTAGGCAGGTTTCAGGTTCAGAAGAATCATGAGGCCATTCTCCGTATTTTCCATGAAATCCAACGAAAAGAGCCGGCTGCAAGGCTTTGCCTTATTGGTGACGGCGAATTAAAGGAACAGATCCAGGAGCAGGCTAAGAAGGCGGGTGTCCTGGATAAAATCATATTTACGGGAGTATGTCAGGATGTGGAGCGGTACTTAAGCGCCATGGATGTTTTCCTGTTTCCTTCTTTATTTGAGGGACTTCCCTTTACTCTTCTGGAAGCTCAGGCCAATGGCCTGCCCTGTGTGATTTCAGACCAGATCACAGGAGAAGCAGTACTCTCCCGGGAAAATGTGACAATGATTTCCCTGACAGAAAGCCCGGAGAAATGGGCCAAAGCTGTGTTTAAGATGAAGGAAGCCGGGAGAATCGAAAGAGAAGAAGCGGCCAGAAGGCTGGCAGAAGCAGGATTTGACATCCATAAGGAAGGGCAGAAGCTGATGCTTCTGTATGGCAGATAAGCTGACTGAGAAAGCTTTAGAGCGTGTTTGAAAAGGGCTCTAGACCGCAACCATTTAAAGAGCAGGAGAATAGGAATGGAAAAAATAGATTTTGTGCTCACCTGGGTGGACGGCAGTGACCCTGACTGGCTTGCACAGCGCAGGGAATATCAGCCTGGCAGGGGAACTGATGCCGGGGAGAGCAGATACCGCGACTGGGATAATCTCCAGTACTGGTTCCGCGGTATGGAGAAATTTGCTCCCTGGGTAAATAAAATATATTTTGTCACATGGGGACATGTTCCAAAGTGGCTGAATACAGCGCATGAGAAGATTCAGATTGTAAAGCATGAGGATTTTATGGCGCCTGCTTATCTTCCTACCTTTAATATTAATTCCATAGAACTGAATCTTCACCGAATAAAAGGATTGTCAGAGCATTTCGTCTTTTTTAATGATGATATGTTTCTCATTGATTCAGTGAAACCGGAAGATTTTTTCAAAAACGGACTTCCCTGTGACTGCTGTATTGAGACCGCCCTTGTGCAGGACGATATCCGCAATCCTTTTGCCAATATTCTTATGAATGATGCAGCTCTTGTCAATATGCATTATAATAAAAAAGAAGTGATCAAAAAGCAGGCAAAAAAATGGTTCAGTCCGGCTTATGGAGCAATGCTCTTTCGCAATGTGCTGATGCTGCCTTATCGTGAATTTTCCAGTTTTAAATATTCACATCTTCCAAGTCCTTTTTTGAAAGCAACCTATTGGAAAGTATGGGACGAAGAGGGTGCTGTTCTGGATGAGGTTTGTAAGAATCGTTTCCGCACAGTATTCGATGTGAACCAGTACGTGATGAAATACTGGCAGTACATGGAAGGGAAATTTACGCCCCAGTCACCGAAGCTTGGAAGATTTTATACCATAGGAAAACATGATCAGCAGATCCACCATACCATTCGCAGACAGGCGTGTAAGATGATCTGCCTTAATGATGATGTGAATGTGGGTGATTTTGAGAAGCAGAAGAAAGAAATTCAGAGAAGCTTTGAAGTGATTTTTCCAGAGAAATCGTCTTTTGAGATGTAATTGCAGAAAGCCTTTTTCATACAGGCTCTGGTGTATCGTAATTTTTGTCAGGCAAATTATAGAAACGAGGGTAAGAGATGACAAAGGATTCCCTTAAAAGGAAAATAAAAGAAGAGGGTCTGGCTGGAAGTGTTCTTTATTATCTGGGCCGCTTTTGTTCAAAAGCGGAGCTTGCCATGGTGGGAAAATGGTTCGGGAATCACGGGAAGCTCCGTCAGAACTGCATTGTGCTGAAAAACCGTACTATGCAGGACATGACAGACAATCCCAGGGCCTTTTATGAATATCTGATTCAGAATAAAATAAATGAGAACTATCAGATTATCTGGATGGTTTCCGATAAGAAAAAATGTGAGAAACTGAAATGCAAGAATGTTAAATTTGTAACAGCAGAGAATAAATATGGCTGGTCCAGCCCCCTTGCTTATTATTATGGTGCTGTTGCAGGATTTTTTTTCTATACAAACAATACAGCTTACCTGAATTTTTACCATTGTAAAGGGCAGACCACAGTGAACATGTGGCATGGCTGCGGCTATAAGGATGCAGCCAAAGACAACAAGCCGCCAGCAGGAAAAAGCATGATGCATTTTGACCATGCCATGGTGCCGGGACCTGTGTTTGTGGAAACAAAATCCCGTTACTGGAACTGTGAGAAAGAGAAGATTCTTGCCCTTGGCTATCCAAGATATGACTGGATGCTCCATCCATCTGTCAGCCGTGGGGAGGCGCTGGAGAAGCTTTTTTCCCATAAGGATATGAAAACTGTGATCTGGATGCCTACTTTCCGAAAAAGTGAGGTGCTGATCAGCGCAGAGAATGAAATTGAACTTCCCTTTCAGCTTCCTGCATTGGAGAGCGAGGCGGAGCTGAAAGCTCTGGATGCTCATTTGAGGGAATGCGGAATATTTCTGATCATCAAAAAACATCCCCTTCAGTCTGGCTGGTCCCTGAATGAAGGTGCGTATACCAATATCCGTTATGTGACAGAAGAAATGCTTCAGAAATCGGGCATTCAGCTGTATGAACTGGTGGGACTTATGGATGGACTGATCTCGGATTATTCCTCCATTGCAGTAGACTATATGCTTCTTGACCGGCCTCTGGGCTATGTGCTCACAGACCTGGAAAGCTATCGGAGCACCAGAGGATTTGTGTTTGAACATCCGGAAGAGTATATGCCAGGTGAGAAGATTTACAATTTAGAGGATCTGAAGGACTGTTTTTCCCATATTGCAGTGGGAGAGGATCCTTTTAAGGAAGAGAGAAGAAGATTATTGCCTGCAATGCACACTATGCCAAAGAAGTCAGGTTACTGCGAGGCACTTGCAGAGTATTTGAATATAAAGTAAAATAAAAGCAGAATGTACCTATTCTGACAGGCTCTGAGAAGAAATCATACAATTCAAGGGAGAGACTGACAGAATGAGGGATGATTATTTTTTCGTAGAAAACAGATACAGGAGAAGGATAAATGGGAAAGGTAATCGGATACACACAGGGAACTTACGATATGTTTCATATCGGTCATCTGAACCTGATCAAAAATGCCAAGAGAAGATGTGATTATCTGATCGTAGGCGTAAATACAGATGAGCTTGTGGAAAGCTATAAGAATAAAAGACCTATCGTGCCGTTGGAAGAGCGGGCAGAGATCGTCCGGTCTATTAAATATGTGGACGAGGTGATCATCACAAATACCCTTGATAAAAAAGAAATCTGGGATAAAATCCGTTTCGATGAAATTTATATCGGAGATGACTGGAAGGGAAATGAGCGCTGGGAGCGCACCGGGAAAGAGATGGAAGCCCTGGGAGCCAGGCTGGTTTATCTTCCCTACACCAAAGATACTTCTTCTACAATGCTTCGTGAGAAACTGAAAGAGTATTAATGTGGACTGCTTTAGAGCCTTTTTCAGACAGGCTCTGGACTGTAATATATTAAGAAAGGTAAAATCCATGGAAAGAGCACAGAGAATTCTAAAGAAATTTTCAAAAATCCTGAAAGAGCAGGGCGCGGGACCTTTGCTCACCACTTTCAAAGGCTATGTGACTTATGCTTTATATGACCGCTGGAAAGTGAGAAGACTTCGCAAATTCCCCCCACGCATGGTGAAAAACAGAATCCTGTTTGAGACAAATGATGATTTTACAGACAATTGCCGGGCTCTTTTTGATTATATGGTCGCAAATGGATATAATAAAAAATATGAGCTTGTCTGGCTGGTTCATGAGCCGGAGAAGTATAAGAAATACCAGGCGGAGAATGTGAAGTTTGTCCGCAATTTTAAGAAGAACACGACGATCCGCCGGGCAGCAGCTTACCGCTATGCATTGACCTCAGCCTTTATTTTCTACACCCAGGCATTTAACTGGATCGGAATGGCAAGAAAGGGTCAGACCTTTGTAAATCTCTGGCATGGCTGCGGCTACAAGGCGAACAAGAACAACCGCAAGGTATTTTTCGACTACTGTCTGGTGCCAGGAGATGTGTTTATTGAGACGAAGAAAGAGTTCTTTGGCTGCAGTTCCAGAAAGCTTCTTGCACTTGGCTATCCCCGTTACGATCAGATGATGAAGGGCAGCGACGCCGCAAGAGCATATAAGGAAAAGCTTCTGAAAGCAGCTGACAGTGACAGGCTGATCCTGTGGATGCCTACCTACCGTCATGCAAGCAGCGAGAGACTGAATGAGGAAACGCTGAACAATGAATTTAATATCCCGATCCTGGACGATAAGGAGAGGCTTCTTGCTTTTAATAATTTCTGTCGTGATAATCATGTACTTGTGGTAATTAAGAAGCATTATCTCCAGATTCCATATGACTTCGGAGAAAATGTGCTGACAAACATTGTTTATCTGGAAAATCAGGATCTGGAAGACAATGGCTTGCAGCTTTATGAGTTTATCAACTGTTCGGATGCCTTGATTTCTGACTATTCCTCTGTGGCAATTGATTATCTGCTTCTTAACAGACCTATTGGATTTACCCTGGATGACTATGATGCCTATACGGAGTCCAGAGGATGGGTATTTGAAGATCCGCTGGAATACATGCCAGGAGAACACATTTACAATGTACAGCAGTTTGAACAGTTTGTTCTGGATGTCAAAAATGGAAAAGATGACTATGAGAATCAGCGTAAGGCAATTCTTGCAAAGACTCATAATGTAACAGATAATTACTGCAAACGTGTTCTGGATTATTTCAAAATTATGATATAACAGTGAAAATACGAAAGCCTTTTTTTACATGCTTCAGGATTTATCCCGCAAAAGGAGGAAGCCCCGGTAGGGGTGGTATATAACATGAAAATATGTATCTGGATAACAAAAATCTTTGATCTGGGCGGAACCAAGAGAGTGGTTTCCCTGTTGGCCAACGAGCTGGTGAAAGAGCATGAAGTGACGATCATGACTTATGAAGACCGCTTTCGTGAAGACCGCACCATGTATCATTTAAGTGAAGATATCAATGTGGATTTCATTGACAACAGCCAGTTCGTGAATAAGCATCATACCCCGGCTTTCTGCGCCCGCTATCTGGTGAAGAAGCTCAATGACAGATCTGGTATGTTTAATAAAAAAAGCCTGAATCCCATTCTTGCAGAAGCAATTTTTCCCCAAAAAACAAGAGAAAAATGGGTGGAATATTTCAATTCCCAGGATTATGACGTGATCCTTACCACAGCATCCTTAAGCCTGAGACTTGCCATGATCGCGCCCCGGCTGAAAGCCGCAACCATCGGCTGGCAGCATAACTGCTATGACGGATACCTTCATGTGAAGCCTGTCGTCTTCTGGCAGCAGGAGAACCTTCTTCAGCAGTATCTGCCAAATCTGGACCGCTACATTGTGTTAAGTGATTATGATAAGCGGGACTATATGGAGAAGCTTGGAATAGATTGTGAAGTAAAAATCAATCCCAGAAGCTTTGTCAGTGAAAAGAAGTGCGATGTGAAATCCAAACGTTTTCTTATGGCGACCCGTTTCGTATATGCCAAAGGACTGGATCTTATGATGGAATCCTTTGAAGAGTTCTGCAAAGAGGATTCGGAGTGGGAGCTTGATATCATTGGAGACGGAGATCTTTTTGACCAGATCAGGGCAGATGCGAAGAAGCGTCATCTGGAGAAGCGTGTCCATTTTGTAGGATATACCAATGAGCCTGAGAAGTATTATTTGAATTCTTCTGTTTTCCTTCTTCCATCCAGATGGGAGGGCTGGCCTATGGTGATTATGGAAGCCTTTGAGTTTGGCCTTCCGGTGATCGCTTATCATATGGGCGCCATGGATCTGATTATTGATGACGGAAAGACCGGTTTCCTTCCTGAAGCGTTTGATCCCCACAAATTTGCCCAGGCCATGCTGAAACTGGCACATGATGAAGAGCTTCGTGCCCGGATGTCTGCGAATGCCATTGCCAAGTCTGATGATTTCTCTATCGATAAGGCTGTGAAAGAATGGGACGGACTTTTTGAACGTGTAGTTGCGAAGAAGAGGGGGAAGTGACATGAAGATCACCGTGAACAACCTGAAGAAGCTGGTGAAAAAGCTGGTCCGCCCGGATGAAAATTCCGGTAAAGAAAAGGACACTTTTGAGGCTGCCTTAAAGAGAGCCAGGGATGAGGCAAAATACAATCTTACGGAGGAGCTTCGGGAGAAGTACGCGGATTTTCTTGACAGTCCCATAAAAGAAAAATGTATACTATACGAGGCATTTGGGGGCAGAGGCATGACCTGCAGCCCTCATGCCATTTTCAAGTATTTGCTGACCCAGACAGAATTTCAGGAGTATCTCCATGTCTGGGTCATTGACGATTTTTCGGATAATGAACCCTGGATGGGACTTTACAGGGATGATCCAAATGTGAAATTTATTAAATTCCAGTCTGTAGAATACAGGGAATATCTGGCTACAGCCAAATATCTGATCAATAATGTAAGCTTTCCCGGATATTTTACCAAACGCAAGGAGCAGATCTTTGTGGATACCTGGCACGGAATCCCATTAAAAACCATTGGATTTGACATTCCGGCAGGCAAGGTGAGTGCAGGAAATACAGTAAGGAATTTCCTTGCAGCAGACTATCTGATCGCGCCCAATCATTTTATGACAGAGATTTATGAGAATGCGTTCAAAATGAAAAATCTTTATCCCGGAAAAATTCTGGAAATCGGGCAGCCACGTAATGACAGTTATTTTCACACAGACCGGGAAAACGTATTTAAGAAGCTACAGATGGCAGGCGTGGAGGCAGATCCAAAGAAGAAGCTGATCCTTTATGCGCCTACCTGGAAGGGCAGCAGGTATTCCAGCCCTGATACCAGCCTGGATGCCTATGAGAAGATGATCCGCACCATCGAGGAGAATGTGGATACCAGGGAGTACCAGGTGCTGGTGAAGCCTCATCAGATTGTATACTACCACATTAAAGACACAGTAGGGATAACCGGACAGTATATTCCTGCAACCGTAGATACCAATGAGCTTCTTCGTGCTACAGATGTTCTGATTTCCGATTATTCCAGTATTTATTTTGACTATCTGGTATCAAAAAAGCCCATTTTGTTCTTCATCCCGGATCTTGCAGAATATAAGAATTACAGAGGCTTATACTTTGGAATTGATAAGCTGCCGGGGCCTGTTGCAGAAACTTATGAGCAGCTTGGAGATTATGTGAAGGATGCCGAAAGAGCCATGGAGCCATACCGGAAGGTTTACGAAAGGGAAGCTGCCTGGGCGTGCCCGCAAGATGACGGAGAGGTCTGCCGCCGCCTTGCAGACATTGTATTCCACGGAAAAGAAGATTCCCGGTGCATATCCTGTCAGGATGAGGCGCAGTTACCAAAGAAAAAGCTTCTGATGTATGCCGGTGATTTTTCTGAGGGAGATGACACCGAAGCATTTCTTGGGCTTGTAGAGAACCTGGATTTTCAGAAATACGATGTTACCCTGCTTGTGTGCGGTGGTGGAGACGATTTTGCAGAAGAACAGATCATAGGTCTTCCTGCCGGGCTTCGGATCCTTTACCGTGGTCAGCCTTTTAACGGAAAAGCGGAGGAAATCGCGAAGAATGAGCTGTTTTTGAAGGGAAAAATAAAAGATATTCCACATGCTTTTTACAAGAGAGAGGCAAGGCGCCTGTTTGGAGAGGCGAAATTCGACTGTGCAATTGACCTTACCGAGAAAAAGAGCCTGTTTTCCGTGGTGGTAAAGGAGATGGAGGGTGTTCGGTTTTTCCAATACAATGCACGTTTTGTCAGGGAAAAACAGATTGCAAAGGAGCTGGCAGGCCAGCAGGTAATCGTATCTGCCACAGAAAGCTACTTTATTGCCAGATACCAGGGAAGCAATCCAGCTGTTATTACCGTGGAAGCCATTCCGGCACCGGATACAGAGAAAATCAATTATATCTGTATGTACCAGCAGAAAGCCCAGAACGTTCTGAAAGCCTTTTGCCGTCTGGAGAAAAATACCTGTCTGTACATTACCGGAAAAGGGAAAGGGTATCAGAAGCTGAAAGCTATGGTTTCAGAGCTTCACCTGGAGGGAAGGGTGATCCTTACCGGATGGCTTGAGAAACCCTTTGCATTTATGAATCTGTGCGATTATTTTATCTGCCCGGAAGGGGAAGAAGAAAGCCTGGGTACCCTTGCTGCAAAAACCATGAATATGAAGCTGCTGGCAGAAGACTGCACAACAGAGATGCCTTACAGCTTTCAGGCCAGGTCCTGGAATCAGGAACAGTGTGAGAAGCTGGATGAGCTGATAGAAGGTAAGAGGACTTCAGATGAATGAGATAGAGAAGATTTTGAAAGATAATATGGAGGATTATGAGAGCGTGAAGCGTCAGGCTCTGAAATTCATCCATGAGAATAAGAAAGAACTTTCCAAAAACTATGCCTACGCAGAGGTATGCGGGAATCCGGTGGATGCTTCCCATTTTTTCTTCCTTATAGATGAAAAAAAGCCTGGCAGTGACCTGCTTCTGGAAATGCTGGACTATGCGCTGAAGAAGTATGTTTCCTCTGAGAAGGCGAGTGTTACGGCCTGCATAAAAGGCGGTTTTCATCTGGTGAAAAAAACAGGTGTGGACTATGTAAAAGAGGAAAGTCGTGAATATCTGGAGGCGCTTTCCCAGGCAGGTTACATTATCGGTAATATGGTTCTGCCAGGCTCTTTTGTGAAAAAAGAAACACAGGTTTATTTTAATCCCATGCTGGAAATTTATGATAGGAAGTCTGTGGAGACTGCAGAATTTCTCTCAGTTACGGCAAGGGAGCTTCTGAAAACAGATTATATCTGCGCTCCGTCTAAGAGTAAAGCGAAGGAAGCATGGCTGGAAAAATGCACCCTGGGAAAAGTCTATGATGGAAAAGTGATCATAGAGAAAAAGGAAGGATTAAAAGAAGGCAGAGGCAGTCTTCTGGAGTGTATCCGAAGTCAGAATGCAGTGCCTGGAATGGAGTTTTTCTCCCTTCGAAATCAGGAGGAAAGGAAGAAAGTCCTGATCCTTAGCAGCTGGAAAGCCGAGCGGGAGGCTAAGCTTGTTGTCCGAAAGCTTGCAGACAGTATGGACAGGGAAAAATATGATACGGTTATTTATAGTGGCTGGCTTGGAAGCAGGGGAGATGTGAAAGAATTTCTCGCCTTTGAAAAAGAGATTCCAAAAGTGATGGGCGCAGGAAGGATGACTCTGAGTGAGGAGGATTTCCTGAATTACCGTATGATTGAGAAAAATCCGGCTCTTTATCTGGAAAATCCGGAAATACGAAGATATATGCGAATGCTTGCCAGAAGAGAGTGGGGCAGGCTGTTCGGCAGCAGTTCCTGGGATGTGGTGATCATGGCTGGAAGTACAGGGTATCTGCCATATTATCTGGCAGCAGAGGCACCGGCGAAAATGAAAGTTCTGGTGGATCTTGATTTTCTGCCTTACATCCATGAAAAATATCCGGCAAGATGGCGAAAAGCCCTTACTGTATTTGACCGGATATATGCTCCGGCAGATTGCCAGCAGCTGGGAGACTACGGAAAGGAAAACCGCCTTCGGATAATGCGCCTTCCGGTACTTGCTGCAGCCAGACCAGAGGAGAACCAGGTGGAAACGGTTTCCTACAATGGTGAGACTTACCTTGTGTGTGGGAAATGGAACCTGCAGGGAGAGCGTATTTCCATGAAGCTGGTACAAAAGCCGGTTCCGGGAAGTATTCTGGTAAATGGTGAGCTTGCACCAACTGCAGAGCAGAAAAAAGCTTTGGAGCAGCTGTCGAAGGAGCACAGGATTTATGTGCTGGGGGCACAGAGCGCCGCCTATAAAAGTCTTTTGCCAGAAGCAGTGATCCTGGATGGATATGTGAAAAAAGAACTGTATCTGCAGCCTGCGGCCTGGGAATTTTTTGGAGCCTTTGAGAGTTATGTAGGAAACAAGGCCTTGGAATATGATGCATTGGAAAGAATATGTAAAACTTTTGGAGTGAAGGAGGACATTCCTTGATTCGTTCAGGGAGTGTCCTTTTTCTATAAAATGGGGGAAAGTATGAATACGAAGAATAAAACCGGGAAATTCCGGATCATTTTCCGTTTCCTGAAAGGAAATATCCGGTTTTTTGTGGGAACGCTATTATTTTCGGTGTTGTTTACAGCATGTAATGCGTTGATCCCACAGATCGTGAAATACACAGCAGACCATATTCTGGTGCTGGATGGAATTCCGGATGGTCTGAATGTGCGGCAGACACTGCTTCTGGCAGCACTTCTGGTAGCTGCTTCGGCAGTTCTTTCGGGAGTTTTTAATTACTTAAGTAAAATGTGCCTGGCAAAAGGCTCAGAGAATTTCCTGAAATCCATCCGTGACACCTTGTATCACCACACCCAGTATCTGCCTTTTTCCTGGCATGTAAAGCACCAGACCGGGGAGATCATTCAGAGATGTACCTCTGACGTGGAAGTGATCCGTAACTTTGTGTGCAGGCAGCTGCCGGAGGTGTTTCGAATCTGTTTCCTGATCGTACTGTATCTGGGAATCATGTTTTCCATGAATGTGCAGATCACACTGGCTGCAGCAGCTTTTTTCCCGGTGATCATCGGTTATTCCTGCTATTTCTATTCCAGGATCGGGAAACGTTTTCAGGATGCTGATGAGGCGGAGGGGGCACTTTCCAGTACCGTGCAGGAGAATCTGACTGGAGTTCGTGTAGTGCGTGCTTTTGGTAGAGAAAAGTATGAAATCGACCGGTTTGATGAGAAAAATAATGCCTACTCCAATTTATGGGTATATCTTGGAAAACTGATGAGCGTTTACTGGGCATCGGGAGATTTGATCACCAACCTGCAGGTGCTGGTGGTTATGGTGACTGGTGTTGCTTTTGCCGTGAATGGACAGATCACATTGGGAGAGTTTATGGCATTTATTTCCTATAATGCGTCCCTGACCTGGCCGGTGCGAAGCCTGGGAAGGATTATTTCAGATATGAGTAAGGCTGGGGTTTCCATGGAACGTGTGGCTTATATTCTGGAGGCTGAGGAAGAAGATGCTGCTGTAAAGTGTGAAGCTAAGTCTACAGACAGAAATGAAAATGCAGAGAATATTGCGAAAAAGAAGAAGGCAGGACAGAGTGAGGCAACTCTGGCTTATAAGATTCCTGCGCGGACAGCAGAGCAAACGAGTGAGGATTCCGAAAATAAAGGCTGTGGAGAAAAGCAGACTTTGGGACCTGTCAGTGGAATGAAACCTGCCATGGATGGCGATATCTGCTTCCGCGATGTATCTTTCGGTTATTCTCCAGACCACCCGGTTCTGAAAAATATCAATTTCACAATCCCATCCGGAAGCACCTTTGCAATCCTTGGCACAACTGGAAGTGGAAAATCAACTCTGGTCCATTTACTGAACCGTTTATATGATCTGCCGGAAGACTGCGGCAGTATTACCATTGGCGGTACAGACATTCGTGACATTGACCGTCAGTACCTGCGCCAGAATATCGGCATGGTACTCCAGGAACCGTTCCTTTTCTCCAGAACCATCCGTGAGAATATTGGCATCACAAAGGAGAAGCTTCTGGATGAAGAAATCCGCCATGCAGCGGAGATTGCCTGTGTAGATGAGTCAATTCTTCATTTTACAGACGGATATGACACCATCGTAGGTGAGCGTGGCGTCACTTTGTCCGGTGGACAGAAGCAGCGTGTTGCAATTGCCAGAATGCTGATGAAAGAAGCTCCGATCCTGGTATTTGACGATTCCCTATCCGCAGTAGATACGGAGACAGACAACAAGATCCGCAAAGAACTGAAAAAAGAGATGGAGAAAGCAACGGTTATTATGATTTCCCACCGGATCACATCTCTTATGCAGGCTGACTGTATTATTGTGATGGACAAGGGAGAAATCCAGCAGATGGGTACCCATGAGGAACTGATCCACCAGGAGGGACCATACAAAGACATTTATGAGATTCAGATGAACAGTGATATCCGTCTCATGGAAGGAGGTGCAATGTGCGGATAGAAGAAAAAGAATATACAAAATCCATTGATATTTCCATCTGGAAAAAGGTTTTCCCTTTCCTTGCACCCCGGAAAAATGTGCTGATTATGGTAATTGTGATGAATATTCTCTGCTCCGTAGTGGATATTATCATGCCGTTATTTCAGCGACAGGCCATTGATTCCTTTATCGAGAAAAATACTCTGGCAGGACTTGGAGGATTTATTGCGCTGTATATTGCAGTGATCGTCTTTCAGATGTGGTCCGTCATCTGTTTCACCAGAGGCTGCATGACACTTGATGTGGAAACAGGCTGTGATATGAAAAGGGCATTGTTTGTTCATCTTCAGAAGCTGTCTTTTTCCTACTACAATGCAACTCCGGTTGGATATATCCTGTCCAGGGTAATGAACGACGTAGCCAGGATCACAGAGTTGATCGCCTGGGATGTGATCGATATGCTGTGGGCTATCTTTTATGTAGTGGGTGTGTTTGTTGCAATGCTGTTTCTGAACTGGAAACTGGCTTTGGTGATCATGCTGATCGTTCCAGCTATTGCAGTCCTTACCTGGTATTTCCAGAATAAGATCCTCACATGGAACCGTCAGGTGAGAAAAATCAATTCCAAGATCACAAGTGGCTACAACGAAGGAATTATGGGCGCGAAAACTGTGAAATCCCTGGTTGTGGAGGAGAAAAACTTCCGGGAGTTTGCCTCTGTCACTGAGGAGATGAGAAGTGCGTCTATCAAGGCTGCCAGATTAAATGCAATTTATATTCCGCTGGTAGTTTTCTTTGGAGCTCTGGCAACTGCCCTTGTACTGGAGCGTGGCGGCATTATGGTTCTGAATGGAAGTATGGACATAGGAACACTTGCTGCATTTACTGCATATGCAGTTGGAATTTTTGAACCAATTCAGAGGCTTGCAGGAATTTTGTCCCAGTGCATTTCTGCTCAGGCCAACGTTGAGCGGGTGACCTCCCTTCTGGAAGAGAAGCCCCAGGTGGTAGACTCCCCAGAGGTTCTGGAAAAGTATGGAGATTTCTTTGATCCCCACAAGGAGAACTGGGAACCCATTAAAGGCGACATTGAGTTTGAAAACGTTTCATTCCAGTATCCCGATGGAAAAGAAGAGGTGCTCAGCAACTTCAACCTGAAAATTCCGGCTGGTACCAATGTGGCAATCGTCGGAGAGACCGGTGCAGGGAAAAGTACGCTGGTGAACCTGGCCTGCCGTTTCTTTGAGCCCACTAAGGGAAGAATCCTCATCGACGGCAGAGATTACCGTGAGCGAAGTCAGCTTTGGCTGCACAGTAACATCGGTTATGTGCTTCAGAATCCACATCTGTTCTCCGGGACTGTGATGGAGAATATCCGTTATGGAAGACTGGATGCCACTGATGAAGAAGTAAAGGCTGCTGCGAAGGCAGTTCATGCCGATGAGGTAGCCGAAAAGCTTGACAAAGGTTATGACAGTGACGTAGGTGAAGGCGGCGACCGTCTCTCCACTGGAGAAAAGCAGCTTATTTCCTTTGCCCGCGCAGTACTGGCAGATCCCGCCATTTTCGTTCTGGACGAAGCAACCTCCTCTATCGACACCAAAACAGAGCAGCTGATCCAGCAGGCCACAGACAAACTATTGAAAGGCCGCACTTCCTTCCTGATCGCCCACCGCCTGTCCACTATCCGAAACGCCGACCTGATTTTGGTAGTCCGTGACGGCAAGATTGTAGAGCAGGGAAAACACAAGGAACTGTTGGCGAAGAAAGGATACTATTACCAGTTGGTACGGCAGCAATTTGCGGATGAGGAGTCCAGGAAGGTACTTAGCTAAGTTGCCATTTAGTGTGTTGAAAAGTTCCAGCCGACACACAGCATTTGGGCAATGTGTATTACTCCAGCGAGCCATTTCAGGCGCGCTCTTAGCGTAAGCGAAATCCAGCGCTTACGGAGACTTATGCGTGAGGGCTCTCCCGAACGCATTAGTCGCAGTTAGCGATTAGTTCGCTGGAGCGTTGCGCCGGCGAGTGAGTAATACACATTGTCCAAATGCGTCCGCATTGAAGAACTTTTAATCAACTAAATAGCAACTTGCATAATTACACTTGACTTCCTAATATTTTGGTAGTAAAATTACTTCAGTTCGTTAAACAACTAAATTAAAAAAGGATTAAATTCCTTGAAGGGAAGAAGTAGAAACAGAAGCACCTTGTCTACAGAGAGCTGTGTCGGTGGAAAGCAGCGTCAGGTCTGTTTTGAAGATCATCCCCGAGAAGGGAAGCCGAACGCTTCATAAGTATCCGTTTTTTCAAACAGGAACCAGATACGAAGTGAAGAACTGCATCAAGTAGGTTTCCACGGTTGTTCCCCGTTATCGGAATCGCGTATGTCGGTACGTTGTCTTTTCGTACTTGTTTCAAAGGGGAAACAGGGTGGTTGCGGTCTAATATGGTCCGTCCCTAGTTCAGGGGCGGATTTTTTTTGTGTAACAGGAAATTCCGTTGGAACTTCCTGTTACACAAAAGCTCTGCCGGGCAGGATCGTACTGCGGCTGCATAACAGATAGTTCCATTTTACGAAAGACGAAAACCTGACAAGTAAATTAAGAGGAGGAGAGATCATGAAAGTCTTCAAAAAAATCATGAATGCAGTAGCAGCAGTAGAAAATTGTATTCTGGTAGTGTCTACCCTGCTGATACTGGTTCTGACCGTGGGAAATGTTTTTTCCCGAAAAGTGATCCATCGTTCCTGGTCCTTTACCGAGGAACTTGTGGTCGCAGTCTTTGTACTGATTACCTTAATGGCTGCAGCACTTGCATGCCGCGAAGGAGAACTGGTTAACCTGTCACTGGTTACAGACCGTCTCCCTGAGAAACTGAAAAAACCATCTGTTATCCTTACCACTGTTCTGTGCATTATTTTTACCGCAATCTTATTCTGGTTCGGTATGGAAAAAGTAATCACACAGCTGGAAAACGGAAAACGTACCTTCGTTCTGAACTGGCCGGAGTGGATATTCTGGTCCTTCGTGCCAATCGGATCCGGATGTATGATCTTACATTTTATTGAATACTGTCTTGACTATTGCACAGGCAATCTGAAAAAGGAGGATAAATAAATGATAAGTGCAGTTCTTTTTATTTCATTTTTTGTTTTCCTGATCATGGGAGTTCCCATTGCAATCTGTCTGGGACTGTCCTCCGTCTGTGCAATCCTGTACTCCGGAACCTCCCTTACCATCGTTGCAACCAATATGTATGCCGGAATCAGTAAATTTCTCCTTCTGGCTATCCCATTTTTCGTACTTTCCGGAAATATTATGGCAAAAGCCGGAATTTCCAAAAGACTTGTCAGATTCGTAGATACCTGCGTGGGACATAAAAGAGGCGGCATCGCCATTGTATGCGTTATTGTAGCATGCTTCTTCGGCGCAATTTCCGGATCCGGACCTGCAACGGTAGCAGCACTTGGAGCAGTTCTGATCCCTGCAATGGTAGAGCGGGGAGGCTTCAGCGCACCGTTTTCCACAGCCCTGATGGCAACATCAAGCTCCATCGCCATTGTCATCCCGCCAAGTATTGCATTTGTTGTATATGCTTCTATCACAGGCGTATCTATTGCAGATATGTTCATGGCAGGAATCGTACCTGGAATTCTGATGGGCGTTGCCCTTGTGATCGTGGTTATGGTGGAAGCCAGAAAAAAAGGCATTCAGCCAGCCCAGAAGAAAGCGACTGCAAAAGAGCGCTGGGATGCATTTAAGGATGCTTTCTGGGGATTCTTAATGCCGGTTATTATTCTGGGTGGTATTTATGGCGGTATTTTTACTCCTACTGAGGCAGCGGCTGTATCTGTTGTATACGGTCTGTTTGTAGGTATGGTGATTTATCGTGAGGTTAAATTAAAAGACCTGTTTGACATTTGCGTGGATTCTGCGAAAACAACTGGTGGAATCATGCTGATCGTAGCAAGTGCTTCCCTGTTTTCCTATGTATGTACCAAATTCGGTATCGCAGACGCAGCTTCAGCGCTTCTTGGAAGCATTGCACATAACCAGTTTACCTTCCTTCTGATCGTAAACATTATTTTCCTGATTGCAGGCTGCTTCATCGATGCAAACTCTGCTATGTACATTTTTATTCCGGTTATGCTTCCGGTATGCAAAGCACTTGGCTATGATGTGGTTGCATTTGGTGTGATGGCAACTGTAAACCTTGCAATTGGACAGGTAACTCCGCCGGTTGGTGTCAACCTGTTTGTGGCAATCGGAATCAAGATCAAAAAAGGCATGGAGGTTACCCTTCAGGAAATTTCAAAAGCAGTTATGCCCATGCTGGCAGCCTGTGTGGCCGTGCTTCTTGTGGTTACCTATATTCCGGTAACTTCAACGGCTCTTCCGAGAGCACTTGCTAAAAATGGTGCATATTCCGGAGATTCTTCCTCTGGTGATAACGGCTCATCCACAGCTTCTGCAGCCGGAGACGGGGATTATTCCTTCAATGAGATCGCAGATTACAGTGATCTTGGCTGGGAGGAAACCACCTGGAATTTTGCATGCTCTACAACTGAGACTTCTACCTGGGCAGACGGCGGCCGCAAGTTTGGCGAGCTGATGGAAAAGGCCACAGGAGGAAAAGTAAAAGTAAACATATATGCAGCAGACCAGCTGACAAACGGAAACCAGTCCGAGGGAATTCAGGCACTGATGAACGGAGACCCGGTACAGATTTCTATGCATTCCAATCTGATCTATTCTGCATTTGATCCAAGATTTAACGTAGTTTCCCTGCCGTTCATTTATGACTCTGTAGAAGATGCAGATGCCAAATTTGACGGTGAGGCTGGTGAGAAATTAAAAGAAATTCTTGGTGAGTACGGACTCCATTGCATGGGTATTGCAGAGAACGGTTTCCGTGAACTGACCAACAGTGTCCGTGAAGTAAAATCTGTGGATGATATGAAAAACCTGAAAATCCGTGTTGCCGGCTCCAACCTTCTTATGGAATGCTATAAGAGATGGGGCGCAGATGCAACCAACCTGAACTGGTCTGAGACTTACACAGCCCTTCAGCAGAACACAGTTGAGGGACAGGAGAATCCGCTTCCTGCAATTGACGCAGCCAGTGTACAGGAGGTTCAGCCATACTGCTCCATGTGGGATGCCATCTATGACTGCCTGTTCTTCTGTATCAACCAGGAGATTTATGATGGTCTTACACCGGAACAGCAGGCTGTTGTAGACGAGGCAGGACAGAAAGCCGTAGAGTACGAACGTTACATCAACCGCTCCGGAGATGAAGAGATCATGAACCGCTGGAAAGACAAAAACGGCGTTACCTTCACTGCAAAAGAGGATATGGACATTGAGTCCTTTAAGGAAGCTGTTGACGGTGTAGATGAGTGGTTCATTGAGGAACTGAAATCTCAGGGATACGAGGATGCAGAAGAGCTGGTAGAGGCATTTACCGGAATTGGCGATTACAGTGACCTTGGCTGGGAGGAGACTACCTGGAATTTTGCATGCTCCACAACTGAGACTTCTACATGGGCTGATGGCGGCCGCAAGTTTGGCGAGCTGATGGAAAAGGCCACAGGAGGAAAAGTAAAAGTAAATATATATGCAGCAGACCAGCTGACAAATGGAAACCAGTCCGAGGGAATCCAGGCACTGATGAACGGAGACCCAGTACAGATTTCCATGCATTCCAACCTGATCTATTCTGCATTTGATCCGAGATTTAACGTAGTTTCCCTGCCGTTTATTTATGATTCTGTGGAAGACGCAGATGCCAAGTTTGACGGTGAGGCAGGAGAGAAGATGAAGGAAATCCTCAGTGAGTATGGACTGCATTGCATGGGTATTGCAGAGAACGGCTTCCGTGAACTGACCAACAGTGTGCGTGAAGTAAAATCTGTGGACGATATGAAGAACCTGAAAGTCCGTGTTGCAGGCTCCAATCTTCTTATGGAATGCTATAAGAGATGGGGTGCAGATGCAACCAACCTGAACTGGTCTGAGACTTACACAGCTCTTCAGCAGAACACCGTAGAGGGAGAGGAGAATCCGCTTCCTGCAATCGACGCAGCCAGTGTACAGGAGGTTCAGCCATACTGCTCCATGTGGGATGCCATCTATGACTGCCTGTTCTTCTGTATCAATCAGGATATCTATGATGGCCTTACACCAGAGCAGCAGGCTGTTGTAGACAAGGCCGGAAGAATGGCTGTTGAGTATGAGCGTTACATTAACCGTTCCGGTGCCAATGAGATCATGAACCGCTGGGAAGAGAAAAATGGCGTTACCTTTACAGCAAAAGAGGATATGGATATTGATTCCTTTAAAGAGTCGGTAGAAGGCGTGGACCAGTGGTTTGTAGAAGAACTGAAAAAACAGGGATATGACGATGGTCAGGAACTGGTGGATGCATTTAAGTAAGACAGCATAAGCGTGTATCAATTTGATACATGTGCCTCACAAATTGAACAGTGCCCTATAGAAAACACCTCCCGGAATGTGAGTAACCAACATATTCCAGGAGGTGTTTTTGGTCTGTTTTACAGTAATCCAGTGATCCTGAGAGAGCACCACACCAGCAGCAGGGCCATGATTCCATTCATCAGCTTATAATGGCTGCTGTAAAATCTTTTCAGTACATTTCCCGCAAATGCCCAGATCAGATTTCCCAGGGCTCCAAGAAACATCAGATATACAGCGAAGCAAAACAGCATAGGAATCCTTGCTTCATAGGGCAGAATATAAGCGGAAAACATGGTCAGCCCATAGATGATGATCTTTACATTTATCAGCTGCAGGAAAAATCCCATCAGCCAGGTTGGCTTTTTGTCCTGGACATTGCCAGAGGGCGGAATCCTGCGCCAGGTCTGCCAGGCAAGATAGAGTACATAAGCTGCGCCCAGATATTTCATAACCGGCTGGATTCCTGGAATGATTTTTCCAAGAGTACTGCAGAACAGTCCGGAAAGACACATCAAAGTGAGAGAGCCGCTCCAGATTCCGGTCATAAAGCGGATATTACCGGAAATGCCATATTTGCTGGCTGTGGACAGCAAAAGAATATTATTGGGGCCAGGCGACCAGACGGTAAGGATGGCAGACAGGGTCATTTCTATGAAGACAGATAAAGGCATGGGACTTCCTCCTTAGGTAAGTTTAAACATCTGAGCTACGAAAAGAAAGGCGCAATATACAAAACGCTATGTGTTCGTAAACCCCATACAAAATATGATTTTTAATAATAACACAAAAATATCGGATTGTATATAAGAGGAGGCAGAACTTCCCAGGTTACTGTTTACTGGTAACCTTCCCAGTGACCGGTAACTATTGTAATCGAAATTCGGTTAAATGTTTGTTAAATTCGTGCAAAATGGGAATGATTATGTTATAATGCAGAAAATAAGACGGCTATGAAAAAATAGAATTTACTTTTAACAGGAAAGAGTGATTTGAGTTTGAAAATAATAGTACGTGAGGAGGACGTGTTTATGCTGAAAACCTGGATTCCGGAGGAGATTCCGGAAAAAGAGGAGCTGAAGAAACGGATTAAAGAAGCTGGCGAGAAGCTGTATCAGCAGCAGATGAAGCTGAAAGAACACAAGCTGCCTGTGCTGGTACTTTTTGAAGGCTGGGGAGCCTCTGGCAAAGGTACCACAATCGGCAGAGTGATCAAATACATTGATCCCCGTTTCTTTAAAGTAGCAACCATGTCAAAGCCTACAGAGGATGAACTGCGCAGACCATTTCTGTACCGGTATTTCAATCAGATTCCGGAAGCCGGCAAATTTACCTTTCTGGATTCTGGCTGGATGGAGCAGACCTGCAAAGACTGTCTGAACGGTCTGGAAGAAGAGGATTATGCAAAGCGGATCGACAGCATCAAACATTTCGAGCGACAGCTCACAGACAACGGTTATCTGGTTCTGAAATTTTTCATGCAGATTGACAAAAAAGAGCAGACCAGACGTATTGAGAAGCTTAACAAAGAGCAGGATACAAAATGGCGTGTGGATGCCTTTGACAAGTGGCAGAACGAACATTACAAACATTGCCAGAAGGTTTTCGACCGCTATCTGACAGATACGAATACTTCTATTGCACCATGGTATATTATTGATGCAAAAGACCGCAACTTCGTAGAACTTCAGGTTCTTGAAATAATGGTAAATAACATTGAGGTAGCCTTGCAGAACAGCACACACAGCGCACCGCTTCTCCCAAACATTTTTCCGCTTGAGAAAATGCCGAAGCTTTCGGAAATCGAACTGACAGACAAGGTGATCGAGGATGAAGAATACAAGAAAGAGCTGAAGCATCTCCAGAAGAAGCTGGGCGAACTGCATAACCGTCTGTACCGTAAGCGTGTGCCGGTGATCATTACTTATGAAGGCTGGGACGCAGCCGGAAAAGGAGGCAATATTAAGCGGATCACAGAAGCCCTTGATCCCCGTGGCTTTGAGGTCCATCCAATCGCCAGCCCGGAACCTCACGAAAAGGCGCGTCACTACCTCTGGCGCTTCTGGACCAGATTGCCCAAAGACGGTCACATTGCCATCTTCGACCGCACCTGGTACGGCCGCGTAATGGTAGAGCGTCTGGAAGGCTTCTGCAGCGAGAACGACTGGAAACGTGCTTACAACGAGATTAATGAATTCGAGAAGGAACTGTCCGACTGGGGTGCCGTGATTATCAAATTCTGGGTCCAGATCGACAAAGACACCCAGTTGGCCCGCTTCACCGACCGTCAGAACAATCCTGAAAAACAGTGGAAGATCACCGACGAAGACTGGCGCAACCGCGAAAAATGGGATGCTTATGAAGGTGCTGTAGATGAAATGCTTGCCAAGACAAGCACCACCTATGCACCATGGCATATCCTGGAATCTGTAGACAAGAAGTATGCGAGAATTAAAGCTCTTAAGATTGTAATAAAAGAATTGGAAAAGGCATTAGAGCGTGTTTGAAAAATCATTATTACAAATTATGATGTACATCCTTCAGAAAGCCTTTTTTAAACGTATTCTGGAATAGCAGCATAATAAGCAAAATCGCTGGTCAACAACCAGCGATTTTGCAATATATATTCATGCAGCAGACCATTTAAGGAGCGGATTTCGTAATGCCGGGATCCATGATTTCCGTCACGCTCTCAGATAATTCCGCATGGTTTTAAGTGCATTCTTTTCCAACCGGCTGACCTGTGCCTGGGAAATCCCGATTTCCTGGGCCACCTCCATCTGGGTTTTGCCCTCGTAAAAACGCAGATCAATAATATGCCGTTCCCGCTTATTCAGCCGGTTTATAGCTTCCCGGAGGGACAGATTTTCTACCCAGGTCTCCTCCTTGTTTTTCTTATCGCTGATCTGGTCCATCACATAAAGCGTATCCCCGCCTTCCGTATAAACCGGTTCAAAAAGTGACACCGGATTCTGTATCGCATCCATAGCATATACAATCATCTCTTTATTTATCCCTATTTCGCTGGCAATTTCCGCAATGGTAGGCTCCCTCAGATTTGTTTTCATATAGGTTTCTTTTGCATAAATTGCACGATAAGCAATATCCCGCAGAGACCGGCTCACCCGGATACTGTTATTGTCACGAAGATACCTTCGTATCTCCCCAATGATCATAGGCACTGCATAAGTAGAAAATTTTACATTCAATGTAGTGTCAAAATTATCAATTGCTTTTATAAGCCCAATGCAGCCAATCTGAAAAAGATCGTCCATATTTTCGCTGCTGTTGGAAAAACGCTTGATCACGCTGAGGACCAGCCGCAGATTTCCTTTGATGTAAAGTTCCCTGGCTTCTTCATCACCCTCCTTGATCCTGCGAAAAAGCTCTTCTTTTTCTTCTGCCTTCAGTACCGGAAGCTTCGATGTATTGACTCCGCAAATTTCAACTTTGTTAAGTGCCATTATTTGAATCCTCCTTTTGTGCATCGCGAAGCGTGCTGCTGAGAACGAAGTGAACAGTAACAATGATTCTCACGTGGGAGGATAAATATTCTTTTTTCGGGAAAATATAAAAATTATTGCCCCTTGACAATTGGGAAAATAGCATTAATCTTTTTTACAGCAATACTTTTCATCAATTTCTACCAGGATAATGTCATCTCCGATCTGCCGGATACAATTCCATGGAATTATATATTCACTTCCGGCTCCCCAGAAACAAAAGCAGAAACTGCCAGGTCCGGGAACCACAAGGGCGGTAATACATCCGGTTTCACAGTTAAATTCCACATCCACCGGACAGCCAAGTGTACGGCAGGTACAGATATTGATCACTTCTTTTTGCTTTAATTCGCAAATACGCATGAAAAGCACCTGTTTTTTATGATATTATGCAAAAAGTCTGAAAATATGTATGGAGTTTATTGACATACTTTCTATGATTAAAGTATAATAAGAAATAGGTACTTCAGTCCGTTTTATGTTACTGAGCGAACAGAAAAGAGGAAAGTCTGCTGCCCGGATTGTATGGCAGAAGGGGAGACATGAGGAAGGGGAAATACATACATGAGATGTCCATACTGTAATCAGGATAATACAAGAGTAGTAGATTCAAGACCAGTGGAAGAGACTAATTCCATAAGACGCAGAAGACTGTGCGATTCCTGTGGAAGAAGATTTACCACTTATGAGAATGTGGAGATAATTCCGTTAACAGTAATCAAGAAGAATCTGAACCGTGAGCAGTACGACCGCAATAAACTGATCAACGGCGTCCGCCGCGCCTGCTATAAACGTCCCATTGCCAGCGATAAGCTGGAAGCCATGATCGATGCCATAGAAGGCGACATCTTCAATGCCGAAGATAAAGAAATCTCCAGCACGAAAATCGGAGAGATCGTGATGAGCCATTTAAAAGATCTGGATTCGGTGGCGTATGTGCGATTTGCTTCTGTGTATCGGGAGTTTAAAGATGTCAGCACCTTTATGGATGAACTGAAGAAATTTTTAAATTAGAAAAATCCTCGCCAGAGAGCGGGGATTTTTTTCTGTATAAACAATTGTTAAATGGAATAAAAAAGACAGGCCACAGCGGACCTGTCTTTTAAAAACTTCAGATAACAGAGAATCAGCAGATACCCTGAGCTTTCATAGCATCTACAACTTTCTCAAATCCGGCGATGTTAGCACCGG
>OBLF01000596.1_pt1 | contig 37874 bp, 32 predicted proteins | sample 1519231 | NCBI WGS metagenome assembly OBLF01 (sample SAMEA2602895, study PRJEB22501) | metagenome | reverse complement strand
TGTACCGCCTGAAAATCTCTGACCATCATCGGGAATGGATGTGGCCCCATAGTGGAGCCAATGACATAATGTGTGTCATCCACACGGCTTACCCATTCACGCATAGCTTCATTAACCGCGTCCTTCAGCACCCGGGAGCCAGAAGTCACGGCGTGTACCTTAGCGCCAAGCAGTTCCATGCGGTATACGTTCAATGCCTGTCTCTTAGTATCTTCCTCTCCCATGAATACTTCACATTCCAGTCCCAGGAACGCCGCTGCCGTGGCAGTAGCCACCCCATGCTGTCCCGCGCCAGTTTCCGCGATGACGCGGGTCTTACCCATTTTCTTAGCCAGCAGGCACTGTCCCAGCGCGTTATTAATCTTATGTGCTCCGGTATGATTCAGATCTTCTCTCTTCAGATAGATTTTGGCTCCGCCCAGATCCTCTGTCATCTTCTTCGCGTAGTAGAGAAGGGATGGACGGTTGGCATAATTATCCAGCAGGTCCTTCAGTTCTGCCTGAAAATCTGCATCGTGTTTATAGAAATTGTAAGCTTTTTCCAGTCGATGAATTTCATTCATCAATGTTTCAGGAATATACTGTCCTCCAAACGGACCAAATCTTCCTTCTGTCATAGGTCTTTCCTCCTTAAATACGTCTTGCTTCTCTGATGAACTTCTCCATCTTTTTCTTATCTTTAAAACCATCTCATACTGTCTCAATACCGCTGCTCACATCCAGAGCAAACGGATGATACCGGCTGGCTTCTTCTATACATTCCGCTGTCAGTCCCCCGGCCAGAAAAAACGGCCGCCTTATCTGACACAGCCATTTCTAGTTAAAGCGTTCTCCGCTGCCGCCCCCGGCAGTATCCAGGAGAATGTAATCCGCCCTGCTTTTCTCTGCTCGGGCCACATCTTCATCCCCGTTAAGCGAGAACGCCTGGATGATTGGACAGATTACGGCCTGCCGGATACGCCGTATATCCGCTTCGCCTTCCTGCCCATGGAGCTGTACTACCTGAATGATGTCCTTCTGCGCCAGGCGGATGATGTGCTCTGCCGGTTCATTGACAAACACCCCAACCGCTGGAATCTTCCTGTCCAGAAGCTTCCTCAGTTTCCATGCCTGCAGGTCGGATATACGCCGTTTACGTCCCGCAAAGACAAACCCGACATAATCCGGCTGAAGGCGGTTCGCCCAGAGTACATCACATGGCCGCTTAAGCCCGCAGAACTTTACTTTCATCATCTTGTACCGCCCCTCAGGGTATCAAACATCTTTTCCTTGTACGGCGCCCTCATAAATGTCTCGCCGATAAGTACCGCATCAGCTCCACATTGCTCCAGCGTTTCAATATCCTTCCGCGTTCTGATTCCGCTTTCCGCCACAAAGAGGACATCCTCCGGAATCAGGGAACTCAATCTGACCGCGTTGGAGAGGGAGACAGTAAAATTTTTCAGATTCCGGTTATTGACCCCGATAATCCGGGCTCCCAAGGCCAGCGCCCGTCTGACTTCCTCCTCATCATGCACTTCGGTAAGCACAGACAGCCCGAGAGAATCGGCCAGTGTCATAAAATGCTTCATCTTTTCATCCGTAAGGATGGCGCAGATGAGAAGAATAGCGGAAGCTCCCAGCGCACGGGCCTCATAAATCTGATATTCGTCAATAATAAAATCTTTTCTCAGTACCGGAATGGATACTATACTGGCTATATCCCGAAGATATTCCGGTTTCCCAAGGAAATATTTCCTCTCTGTGAGGCAAGAAATGGCAGATGCCCCTATCCGTTCGTACTCTCTGGCAATATCCAGATAAGGAAAGGAAGGAGAAATCATCCCCTTAGAGGGAGACGCTCTCTTCACTTCACAGATGAAGGAAATACCATCTTTCGACAGAGCCTTTTCAAAAGGAAAGTCCGGTTTATATGGAGAGGTCTCCGCCAGAGCTTCCATCTGCTCAGGGGAAATCGCCGCCTTATCCCCTTTAAGCGCTTCTTCAGCTGCCTTTACCAGATCATCAAGTATCATAGGTAGTCCTTTCACTGATTACTTACTGCTATGCACTTTTCCAGCGTTTCCATAGCTTTTCCACTGTCAATCATTCGAGCCGCCAGCTGAATTCCGTCCGCAATAGTCTCTGCTTTGCCGGCAGTAAACAATGCGGTCCCTACATTAAGCAGTACAGCATTTCTTCTGGTTCCCTGAGTCTTTCCGGACAGGATATCCCGGGTGATCTGCGCATTCACTTCCGGCACACCGCCAACCAGTTCCTCCTTTTTCCCCGACGTCATTCCAAAGTCTTCCGGCCGGATTACTGTTGTACGGTAATAACCATCTCTGAGTTCACAGATGGTAGTCGGACCGACAGGGGAAATTTCATCCAGTCGCGCCTGTCCGTAAACTACAGCGGCTCTCTTTACACCAAGAGATGCCAATACCTTAGCCAGAGGTTCTACCAGATATTCATCATAGACCCCCAGCAGGAAATATTCCGGTTTTGCCGGATTGGTGAGCGGTCCCAGAATATTAAATACTGTACGGAACCCCAGCTCTTTGCGAATAGGCCCTACAAACCGCATGGCCGCATGATACTTCTGAGCAAACAGGAAACAGAAATTAGTCTTTTCCAGCATTTCCAGCGCTTTTTCCGGAGTCTGATTAATATTTACCCCCAGAGCTTCCAGACAATCCGCTGTACCGCAGAGAGAAGAAGCTGCCCGGTTTCCGTGCTTGGCCACTTTGACGCCGGCTGCTGCCACCACAAAGGCTGATGTGGTGGAGATATTGAAAGAATGAGCTCCATCTCCGCCGGTTCCTACGATTTCCATTACTTCCATTCCCGGATGCGGTACCGGAGTTGCCAGCGAGCGCATAGCCTCAGCGCATCCGGAAATTTCATCAATGGTTTCTGCCTTTGTGCTCTTAGTAGACAGCGCAGCCAGGAAAGCCGCGTTCTGTGTAGCCGTGGTTTCCCCTTTCATGATTTCCAGCATAACCTGCTTTGCTTCGTCATAGGTAAGATCGCCTTTATTAACCAGCTTGATAATTGCTTCCTTAATCATTTTTATTTCCTCCCTCTCTGATATTCAGAAAATTTTCCATCATCTGCCGTCCATCCGGTGTAAGGATGGATTCCGGATGAAACTGAAGTCCATATATCGGATAGTCCCTGTGGCTTACTGCCATAATTTCCTTCTGGTCCGTTTCCGCTATTACCTGAAGGCAATCCGGCAGGTTATCCCTTTTCGCTATCAGGGAATGGTATCTTCCGACTTTGGTTGTTTTCCCCATCCCCTCGAATATGGGGGACCGGGTGTCCAGATGCACTATGGACTGTTTTCCATGCATCAGGTGATCCGCATAGGTAACTTCCCCGCCAAACACTTCACATATGGCCTGATGCCCCAGGCATACCCCGAGGATGGGGACTTTCCCTGCAAAATGCAGAATAGCCTCTTCGCAGATTCCCGCGTCCGCCGGTCTGCCTGGTCCCGGGGAAATTACCAGGTAATCAGGATGCATGGCTTCAATTTCACTGACTGTCTTTTCATCATTTCTTACGACTGCGATATGTCTGTCCATCTCTCCCAGCATCTGGTAGAGGTTATAGGAAAAGCTGTCATAGTTATCAATGAGCACTATCATCGTCCAGACCTCCATTGCTTTCTTTTACTGCCAGAACTACCGCTTTGCCTTTATTGATACATTCCTGGTATTCATTTTCAGGAATACTGTCTGCCACAATCCCCGCTCCCGCGCGGATATATACATGATCATTTCTCTTATAAGCCAGGCGGATACCTATGCACATATCCATATTTCCGGTGAAATCAATATATCCGACGGCTCCGCCGTAGATTCCACGCCGACGTCCTTCCAGTTCATCAATAATCTGGCAAGCTCTGATTTTAGGAGCTCCGGACAGGGTCCCTGCCGGAAGCACCGCGGAAATAACATCCAGCGCGGTCTTGCCTTCCTGTATTTCACCGCTCACTGTAGAGCCCAGATGCATGATGTGGGAATACTTATGAATATCCAGATATCTTTCCACGCATACGGTTCCGAACCGGCTGACCTTACCCAGATCGTTTCTTCCCAGGTCGACCAGCATATTATGTTCTGCCAACTCCTTCTCATTGTTTCTAAGCTCCTCACAAAGTCTGGCATCCTCTTCTGCCGTACTGCCGCGAGGCCTGGAGCCAGCCAGTGGAAACGTATATAATTTCCCATTCTGTAATTTGGTCAGGGTTTCCGGTGAAGCGCCGGCAATTTCCACATCACTCCCGCTGAAGAAAAACATATAAGGTGAAGGATTCAATGTACGAAGCACCCGGTAAGTATCCAGCAGGCTTCCTTTCGCCTTAGCTTCCAGCCGGTTGGATAAGACCACCTGGAAAATATCCCCTTCATGGATATACTGCTTTCCCTTTTCCACCATGCGGCAATAGGCTTCCCGGGAGAACAGCGGGGTAAACTCGCTCTGAAGAATCAGCGGATTTTCCGGTGCCGGATTTCCGTCCTTAATCAATGTCTTCATCCTGCATATTTCCAGACGTGCCCGGTTATAATTTTCTTCCGCGTCATCCAGTCTTACATTGACAATCAGCTGAATTTTCTGCTTCAGGTTATCAAACACAATGACCTTATCAAAAAGCATGAGTTCCAGATCGGAAATACCTTCATCATCTTCCGCAGAAAGATGCAGCGACGGTTCCGCGTACGTGATAAATTCATACGAGAAATATCCTGTCAGTCCGCCGGTAAATGGCGGCATCCCCTCAATACGTGGTGCCTTGTTTTCTTCCAGAATCTGCTGAATGAGATCCTGCGGACGGGTTGTCTTTATGCTCACCGTTGTCCCCGTACGAATCTGCACCTGTCCGTCCCGGCAGCTTATCCCCAGCTGCGGGTCGTATCCGATAAAGGTGTAACGTCCCCGATTGTGGCTGTCTTCCATACTTTCAAGAATATAACAGTGAGAACTAATATTTCTCACGATTCGAAACACTTCCATCGGTGTCCGCACATCTGCATACATTTCATCGGCCACCGGAACCACTTTATAGGCTCCCCGGTAGGTAAGGATTTCCTGCAATGTCATCATATAGATGTCCTCCTGAATACAAAAAATCCGTCCATGATAAATGTGATTTATCAAGGACGGATTTTATCCGCGGTGCCACCTTAAATTCAGAGAGGAAACCTCTCTGCTCTCGACGGAATACCAACATATTCCCGGCAACTTACGTATGCCTTCACGTCAGGGGATACTCAGCCTCAGCCTTTCACCCTGCCCTCAGCGGTCCATTTAACGAGCTGCGTTGACCGGTTCTCATCCCCTCCGGCTCTCTGTGCATGCACGACATCGTTTTTACTTCCGCGTCACAGGTTTATCATAGACGTATTAAAATTATTGAATACATGATAACTCTATTGCATCGGCCTGTCAATAGTATTTTTTATGCTTTTGCATTTTACGCATTAAAAAAGATGAGGAAGCAAATCCTCATCTTTTTATGGCTTTATAGGTTTCAAAGCTGTTAATTACTTAACAATCTTAGCTACAACGCCTGCACCTACAGTGTGGCCGCCTTCACGAATTGCGAAGCGCTGACCTTCTTCCATAGCGATTGGAGTAATGAGCTTAACGTCCATTTCTACATTATCGCCTGGCATGCACATTTCAGTGCCTTCCGGCAGCTGGATGTTGCCGGTTACGTCAGTGGTTCTGAAGAAGAACTGCGGGCGATAGCCGTTGAAGAACGGAGTATGACGGCCGCCTTCTTCCTTGGTCAGAACATATACCTGAGCGGTGAATTCAGTGTGTGGGTGAACAGTGCCCGGCTTAGCCAGAACCTGACCACGTTCAATATCATCGCGGTCAATACCACGGAGCAGAGCGCCGATGGAGTCACCAGCCAGTGCCTGGTCCAGAGTCTTTCTGAACATTTCAACGCCGGTTACAACAGTTTCAGTTGGCTTATCCTGGAGACCAACGATTTCAGCTGCGTCGCCTACCTTCAGAGTACCACGTTCTACTCGGCCAGTTGCTACGGTGCCACGACCGGTAATGGTGAATACGTCTTCCACTGGCATCAGGAATGGCTTATCGGTATCACGTTCCGGAGTTGGGATGTATTCATCAACAGCCTTCATGAGGTCGCGGATGGACTGTTCATACTTCGGATCGCCGTTGAGAGCGCCAAGTGCGGAACCAACGATAATCGGCACTTCATCACCTGGATAGCCGTATTCGGACAGGAGGTCTCTGACTTCCATTTCTACCAGTTCAATCAGTTCCGGATCATCAACCTGGTCAGCCTTGTTCAGGAATACAACGATTGCCGGTACACCTACCTGCTTAGCAAGAAGGATGTGTTCGCGGGTCTGCGGCATCGGGCCGTCAGCTGCGGATACAACCAGGATAGCGCCGTCCATCTGAGCTGCGCCGGTGATCATGTTCTTAACATAGTCAGCGTGCCCTGGGCAGTCTACGTGTGCGTAGTGGCGGGTTTCGGTTTCATATTCGATGGTAGAAGTATTAATGGTAATACCACGGGCTCTTTCTTCCGGTGCCTTATCAATGGATGCATAGTCCTGGAAGTTTGCCTTACCTTCTTCAGCCAGTACCTTAGTAATTGCTGCAGTCAGAGTTGTCTTGCCGTGGTCAACGTGGCCAATTGTACCAATGTTAACATGCGGCTTAGTTCTTTCATAATGTGCTTTTGCCATTTTCAATTCCTCCATATGAAAAAAATTTGCTGTATTCATTATACATTCTTATATGTGGTTTCTCAAGAATGATATATGAAAAAACATAAAAAAAAGACCCTTTCGGGTCAAGATTTTGTGTTGGTGGCGGTACAGAGATTTGAACTCCGGACACAGCGGGTATGAACCGCTTGCTCTAGCCAGCTGAGCTATACCGCCAATGGAGCTGATAACCAGGATTGAACTGGTGACCTTATCCTTACCAAGGATACGCTCTACCGACTGAGCTATATCAGCAAATATATTTAAACGAATATTCGTATAAAAAACATGGTTGCGGGGGTAGGACTTGAACCTACGACCTTCGGGTTATGAGCCCGACGAGCTACCAACTGCTCCACCCCGCGAAAAAAATGGTGGATGGAATAGGATTCGAACCTATGTAGGCGTGAGCCGGCAGATTTACAGTCTGCTCCCTTTAACCACTCGGGCATCCATCCATAATTGGAGCTGGCAATAGGACTTGAACCTACGACCTGCTGATTACAAATCAGCTGCTCTACCAACTGAGCTACGCCAGCAGATAAGTGACGAAATACATTTTACATCAGACAATTTATATTGTCAAGTGCTTTTTTCTTTCATCTTTCAGGCCGTGTTGGCCGTTCCTATCACGTTTATAGATTATAGCACCATAAACTTACGTTGTCTATACATATTAGAAAAAATAATTTACATTTTCCCTGATTTTCTGAAAAACCCCATTCCTCCTGGCTTTTCCCTCCTCTTATCTGAAAGATAATTTCCCTCATCCCCATCCTTTCCTATTTTTTCTTATATATATCCTCAAAAAAAAGAAGCATTGATTTCTCAATACTTCTTTCTCACTTACCAGTCATTACCATTTTTTCAGCCCATGGTGGATTCTTCGCTACGTTTTTCCAGTTCCAGCTTTTCATTCATATCCCGGTTAAGAATCTTTTTTGTCCCCTTTATGAATTTAGGTCTGGCAATGAGGACCATGCGGCCGCATCCACAGCACTTTACACGCATATCCGCCCCCAGCTGCATAACTTCCCACTCCTGAGAACCACAGGGATGTTTTTTCTTCATTTGCACAATGTCCCCAATCTTATACTGAATGAATTTCATCCTTTCCTCCTTGGAACTTCTATACTTTATCTTCTGCAGGGAAAACCTTCTGGTCTCCATTTACAGGAATCAGCAGAAAACGGAACGGGAGATACGTAGCTCCTGCTACTGTGAAATGGATGTGCAAATCATTGCCTGCATTCCATATTCCCATATTCCATACATCATATATGGTCTTGTTTCCAAAATATCCATTATGTCCTTCTATATTATATACGGAAGGAATAACCTTTTCCCATACGGTGAATGTACCTTCATAAATCCCTCCCAGGGGATTGAAGAGAAGGCGGTATTGTCCTGTTCCCTTTGTATGAACAGTGATATCATACTCCATACCAAAATTTCCTGCATTAGAACGATTTACCTTATCCAGTTCATCATAACCCGGATAGTAGGAATCAATCTTTCCATCGCCAATAACTATACTCCCCGGTCTCTCGGCCACATCCCAGGGCGCTTCATTTTCCTTCTCTATGGCCATCGGAAATACACCACGACGATTATGGAAATCGGCCGGAAGGACCTCCAGATCCTTCAGTGCCTTTTCCTCCGCTTCCTCAGTATTGGCATCTGCCGGCAAAACGGCTACGCCAAAGGTAACCGGCTTTTTCGTATTAACTTTCAGTATACCACTTACCAGCATCTGGTCCGGAATCGGATCCGGGCTGGCTGCCGCCAGTATCTGTGGCTTTTTAGCCTTTATCTTTATCTTTTCCGGCTGCGCAGCTTCCACCGTGGCTTCCCGGTAGGACAATGTCCTTCCTGTAGAAATATAATCCATGCTGCCATCCCCGGTCAGATTTCTTTCTATCTGAATATCCGCATTCTTTTTGTTATCCGCATAGATCACCAACCGAACCGGCGCTCCAGAAGCATTAACATTGTAATAATAAATCCGTCCTCTTCCCTTAATTGTCCCTTTAGCCAGAATTCCCGCTGCATTTGGATACTCCGGGGAATCAGACACCAGCAATGTGCCTTCCTTCACTGTGGTTTTCATCGGAATCTCCTGATAGGACTCCGTAAACGGATTTACAAGATCTGCGGCACCAGCTGCAGCCGGGATGGCCAGCATGGCCATCCATAATCCTATTTTTCTTTTCCAGCGCACAATAACCGTCTCCTTATTTTCTTTCTTCTTTTTCTCTGGCCTCGAACTCACGGGCCAGAGCGGAAATTTTCTGAAATCTATGGGCCAGTCCCGACTTACTTATCCCCAGCAGTTCCGCCAGTTCCCCCAGAGATTTATGAGGATTTTCCAGCCTTTTTTCTGCTGCCTCTCTGACTTTGGGTGGCAATGCCGAGAGGTCCATATATTTCATAACCAGGTGCACCTGCCTGAGCTGGCGAAGTGCCGCGTCCACGGATTTCTGCAGATTTGCTGTTTCACAGTTTACCTGGCGGTTTACCCGGTTGCGCATATCTTTCATTACACGGACATTCTCAAATTCGAGATAACACTGGGACGCTCCGGTAATCTGCAGAAAGGCACTCACCTCATCGCCATCTTTTATATATACAATATAGTCATTTTTTCTGTCCGTCATTTTAGGATGCAGAGAGAGCACCCGCATGACTTTGCATATTTCTTCTGCAAATACCGACGACCGGGTCACCATCTCCAGATGATAGTCGCTTTGCGGACGGCTCACTGTTCCACCGCCTAAAAAGGCACCGGCCAGATAAGCCTGTTTTTCCTCGGTCGTTGTCAGCTTGTCACAATCATAAATCTTCCCCATGGACCAGATATCCATCTTTTCAAGGAAATGACTTCCCCCTTCAAATGGTAATACGGTCAGCGTGTACACATTTTTCTTTCTGAGTCGTCTTCCCTGCCGTACCATGACCGCAGGAGCCAGGCCGAAATCCTTCTTCAGCGAAATCAGCACCCTTCGGGCCACCGCACTGTTGCTCGTGGAGAACTCCATTCCCCATTTGCCACCGGCACCGGTTATTACAGAACCGCTCATCCGCAGAAGGGCCAGCAGTTCCGCTGCCCTTTCTTTCGGACTTTCTCTGTGTTTTCGCGCCAGTTCATTCTTCACATCTTCGGTAAATGACATTATTCTCTGATTCCTTTCAGATAGGCCTTAAGGCTATCGCTGCTTATAGACGCGTGGAGCAGATTCTGAATGGCCATAAGCTTTCCTGCCAGAACGTTCTGGTCATGGACAGCCCCAGCTTCCACTCCCAGCAGATCAGCTGTAATAAGAAACGCCCCCAGCTTCTCCACCTTACCTTCATCTATCTTTACCGGATACGATCCTGCCCGGGCATATTGTTCCCGTATCTTCTCACTGACAGGCTGCTTATTGGCCAGTACATAGCCAATGACCCCGTCCCCGGTCACCTTTTTCAACGCTTCCAGATGATCGCCTACGGTATAGCCGGTGGTTTCTCCCGGCTGGGTCATTACATTGCAGATATAAATGCAGGGCGCGCTGCTTTCCCGGATTGCCTGAAGCAGTTCCGGCACCAGCAGATTCGGCATAATGGACGTATACAGACTGCCCGGCCCCAGAATAATCATATCCGCCTGTTTGATGGCTTCCAGCGCATCCCCTACGGCAATAGGATTTTCAGGAATGGTGGAGAGGGAGACAATATCTGCCGGATAGGCGGCAATCTCTGATTCGCCCTCTACCACGCTGCCATCGGACATCTTTCCTACCAGACGCACTTCTTCCGTGGTAGATGGAATAACCTTGCCGCGAATCTTCAGGACCTTGCTGGCCGCTTCCAGCGCGTTTTCCGGATTTCCGAATTCCTTAATCAGCGCCGCGAGGAACAGATTGCCCAGGCTGTGGCCGGCCAGCTCGCCATTTCCTCCAAACCGGTACTGGAAGAGCTGTTCCAGTACACTTTCCTTATCTGCCATCGCCACCAGGCAGTTACGAAGATCGCCTGGTGCTATAATATCCATTTCTTCACGGAGTCTTCCCGACGATCCTCCATCATCAGCCACCGTCACGATGGCGGTCAGGTTGGATGTCTTAGTCTTCAGACCTCGGAGAAGCATGGACAGCCCATGTCCTCCCCCAAGGGCCACAATATGCGGCCCCTTGGCCAGTTCAATGCGTCCCAGCACCTGCCGGGATACCCGGTTCTGATCATCCGGCACCACCAGCGCAATAAAACGTTTCACCAGTTTGCGCACCCCAATCATCATCATCAGTATGCCCACGATGGAAAGGAATATGCCAAATAAGACCAGGGCCGTATAACTGTAGTTTCCGGTCATCTGATAGGCCAGCATAAATATTTCCTCTTCCAGAATACCGAAAATCTGATAGTTCATCAGCATAGTCGCTCCGAATACCAGCGTCATCAGTCCAATGGAAAAGAGAAATAGCCAGCGCTTAATCTTGAGTCCGGGGTATAGCCATTGTACATACCATTTCATGGTTACTCACCATCCGCATCATGTTCTACTTTATTGCGATGCATATCCCTGTGTTCAATATTGACATGGCTGTGTTTTTCTGCCAGATGCGCGCCCAGCTTTTCTGTCACAAACACGGAGCGGTGCATCCCGCCTGTACAGCCGATGGCAATGGTAAGCTGCCGTTTTCCTGTACGCTGGAACTGATCGACTACAAAGTCGATGAAATCATAGAGGTGAACCAGGAAATCCTTTGTGGTCTGTTCCTTTTCTATATAGTCGGCGACTTCCTTCACCCGGCCTGTCCAGTGCTTATATTTCTGCACGTAGAACGGGTTGATAAGGAAACGCACATCCAATACGATGTCTGCGTCAATAGGCACCCCGTACTTAAATCCAAAGGAGAAGACCGTGATGTCCATTTCATCATGATTTCTGTGGATGCCGAAGCGGCTGATTACTACCCCGCGAAGGTCTTTGGCCTTCATATCCGTAGTATCAATAATCATATCCGCCTGGGTACGGATAGCCGCCAGAATCTTGCGTTCTTCCTCAATGCCATCCTGAATCCGGTTGCCGTGAGACAGCGGATGTGTCTTTCTGGTTTCCATGTACCGGCGGATCAGCGCTTCGTTGGACGCTTCCATAAATACCACTTCATGCGGTATTTCTCTCTGTTCCAGTTCATATAAGGCCTGTGGAAGAGCATCAAAGAACGTGCCTCCCCGGGTATCTGTCCCTACGGCCACATACTGTATTTTTGATGTGCTGTTCCAGCAGAGGTCGGCAAACTTCGAAAGAAGGATGGCCGGCAGATTATCCACGCAATAGTATCCGATATCTTCCAGATACTGCATCAGCGTAGTTTTCCCTGCTCCGCTCATACCGGTAACAATCACAAAACGGAAATTATCCATTTTATCCATTCTTTGCCTCCTGCATCTTATTTCAATATATATTTTTCCAGTGCTTTCGCTACACCATCTTCATTATTGGATGCGGTTATAAATCGTGCCGCCTGTCTGGCGGACTCCGCAGCGTTTGCCACCGCAAATGACCACGGGGTAAGTTTCAGCATGGACACGTCATTCTGAGCATTGCCAAAAACCGCTATGTTCTGAAGCGGAATATCCCACTGGGCGCAAAGTTCAGTCAGCGCTTCTCCTTTAGAAGCCTGTTTGCTGTTCAGTTCAAAAAAATACCGGCTGGAACGGACATATCCTGCCCTGTCCCCATATTTTTCAATCATGACACGGCTGACCTCTTCCATAACCGCCGGATCGTTTTCATACACAAGTACCTTTAGCGGTGCCTTTTCCGGTGTCCAGAACGCGTCGCCGAGCACATGCGCCGTAACCCCGCAGTTCTTCTCATAACTGTCTGTCCGGTCATCCCGATAGGGTACATACAGTTCATCATCAATATAACTCTGCATATACCAGCCATGTTCCCTGCCAGTCTGCAGTATCTGTCTTGCTGTATTCAGATTCATCAGATGCTCATTAAGGATGGTGCCGCTCTCACAGCGCGCCGTCATCGACCCGGTATAGACCACCATGGGCACATCCCCCAGGTTAAGGACCATACCCCAGGGACGGGCCGCCTTAAACATCCGCCCAGTAGCAATGACAATCCGTACTCCCTGTGCTTTGACCTTCTGCAGCACTTCTTTTGTATAGTCAGAAATGGAAATATCATCCCTGAGCAGGGTGTCATCCAGATCAATGGCCACAAGTTTTATATCCGCCTGCATACGATTCCCCTTTGTATTTATAAACAACAGATTATGATAAATTTCATGTGTAATCATTATACCACGACACGCCAGGGTGGGTGTGTATGAAAAATCACTAACCAGCGGAAAATTTCCGCTGTTAAATTCTCCTTTCTTTCCGGATGTACAAAAAAAGATAACACTCTATGTTATAATGAAAACATCCGGATTTTAACCTGTCTATTTAAGAAAGAGAGTGAATCATATGAAAAAATTTCTGATTGCATTAGGCATTGCCGCAGCTCTGACCACAGCTGGCGGAATTACTGCTCATGCAGAAACTTTCTGGAAATACAATGACACCATGACCATCGATATGGAACAGACCCATGTAAAGACCACAAAAGATGGCCATGAAGTCCTTGAATTTGTAGGGGTGGAAACCCTGCCGGACAATGGAACCTGCACCTATCCCTAAGTATATGACAGAACTGCGGGACCCATTCAGTTAAAAGAAATGAAAAAGAGACCCAAGAAGCTGCACTACCCCAGAAACTTCGCTCCAAAATCCATCAATCCCCCGAACCAGGTAATAAAGGATCGTGCCGCTATGGCAGAAGCTGTATATCAGAGAAAGACTAGCCACAACAAGAAATAATTATGAAAATCACGAACAAACCATCTCCTGAAGATATTTCAAAGGATTTAATTCACTTTATCGCGAAGAGCCCGTCTCCGTACCATACCGTACGAAGCATGAAGGCCGCTCTGACCTATTCCAAATTCACCGAACTTCGTGAAGAAGACGAATGGACCATCGAAAAGGGCGGACATTATGTGGTAACCAGAAACGGTGCTGCGCTGATCGCATTTACCGTTCCGGAAGAAGAACCGCAGTCATTCCGCATTGTGGCTTCCCACGCGGATTCTCCCACATTCCAGATTAAGGAAAATCCGGAACTCCGGGACGGCCCATATATCCGTCTCAATGTAGAAGGATACGGCGGCATGAATATGGGGTCATGGCTCGACCGCCCGCTTTCCGTGGCCGGCCGCGTCTATGTCAATGACAATGGCCGCATCGTTCCTCATCTGGTTGCCATGGATGGCACAACACTGGTTATTCCATCCACGGCCATCCATATGGATAAGACCGTAAACAAAGGGCATGTCTGGAATGTACAGAAGGAACTTCTCCCTCTGTACGGCACATCCAGCACAGGCACCTCCTTTATGGATATGATTGCCCGCGCCGCCAAAGTAAAGGCAGAAGACATTCTTGGACATGACCTGTTCCTGTATAGCCGTGTACCCGCTACCATCTGGGGCGTAGAAGGTGAATTTCTTTCCTCTCCCCGTCTGGATGATATGCAGTGCGCCTTCGGTTCCTTCCGTGGGTTCACCATGTCAAAGAAGGATAAGGACATATGCATGTATGTATTGTTCAACCACGAGGAAATCGGAAGCGGCTCCAATGAAGGCGCCGGCTCCACATTCCTGGTAAATACGGTATTCCGCCTGGGCCAGGCCCTTGGATATTCCATGGATAAGATTATGGCCCTTACCGCCAGAGGTTTTATGATTTCTGCCGATAATGCCCATGCCGTACATCCGAATCATCCGGAGCTGGCCGATCCGGTGAATAAGCCGGTATTAAACGGCGGCATTGTCATTAAGTACAACGCCAACCGTCACTATGCTACCGATGGATTCACTGCTGCCCGTTTCCGCAGACTCTGCCAGACCATTCATATCCCGGTTCAGGTATTTACCAACCGTTCCGATATGGCCGGCGGCTCTACGCTGGGGCATATTTCCAACACACGGCTCGCCATGCCCACCGTGGACATCGGCCTTCCGCAGCTGGCTATGCACTCTTCATATGAAACCTGCGGCGTCAAGGATACTTCTTATCTGGTAGACGCTGTCACCGCATTTTTCGACCATATGTAACTTCATCCGTTCAGGATACAGAAAAGGACGGGAAAACGAAATGTTTTCCTGTCCTTTTTTTGCCTTCAGAGTCTGTCCATATCTATCCGACGGTCCCGATACACCTGAATCGACTGTCTGGCCTTATCCACCTCATTCATATCGAATTCCACCCGGAGAATCTGATTTTCCTCCTCATGCAGACAGCGCATGGTTCCCAGCGGTGTTACCGCCATAGAACCGCCGCCATACATCGTACCGTTCACAAACCCGGCCTGATTGACCGCCAGGACAACCATTTCATTCTCAATGGCCCTGGCCTGGTTTAAAATCTTCCAGTGTTCAATCCGTCTGAGCGGCCATGCCGCAGGCACAAAGAACAGTTTAGCCCCTTCCAGCGCTTCTCTGCGGATGAATTCCGGAAAGCGGATATCGTAACAGATGGCCATAGAGCATGGAATATCGTCCAGAAGAAAATGTACCGTATGATTTCCTCCGGTAAACAGCTTCTGTTCCCCTGCCGGGGAAAATCCATGTACCTTGTCATATTCAGCGGTTATCTGTCCTGACCGGTTTACCACATAGGCCCGGTTATAGTAACAGTTTCCTTCTTTTACCAGTACGGAGCCGCCTACGATATTCACGCGATAGCGCCTGGCCATTTCTGACAGAAAATTTCTGGCCTTACATCCGTCCACATCAGCCAGACTGTCCAGATTTTCCGAAGGGAAGAATCCAGTATCCCAGAGCTCCGGAAGTACCAGGATGTCTTCCGCCTCTTCCATAGCCCGGGATACGAGCTGTTCCACCTGTTTCCGGTTTGCCTCCGGGTTGGCCCATTCCGGTCGCATCTGCAACAGTGCCGCCTTTTTCTTCATACACAGGACCTCATTTCGTTATCTGTTCAGAAATTTTTCACGGGCATGGCTTACTTCTTCAATATGCTTTGCCACGGTGCGGCAGCATCCCCCTACCGCGGACGCGCCGGCTTCCATCCATTCCAGTGCCCACTGTTCATATCGGCCACTGACAAAATCCCCATGCCAGGTCTTGGTTACCGGATCATATATTTCACCGCTGTTAGGATATACAGCCACCGGCAGTGAGGTTATACTCTTCATACGGCGGATCAGTTCGGTAATGTACTGTGGATGCGTGCAGTTTACGCCCACCATCTGCAGATTCGGATACTTGTCCCTCTGCTCAAATTCCTTCATACATTCCTCAATCGGCGTGCCTTCGCAGGTATGTCCGCCATCCTGGCAACTGAAGCTGATCCAGTACGGAATTCCCATGTCTTCTGCAATCCCTGCTTCCACTTTAGCTTCTTCCAGAGATGGACAGGTTTCAAAAAGAATCAGATCCGCCCCGGCGTCCCACAGGATTTCCACTCTTGGACGGTGGAAGGCTTCCAGTTCGTCCCGGATAATTCCATAATGTCCGCGATATTCTGAACCATCCGCCAGATACGCGCCATAAGGTCCCACCGCTCCAAGGCAGAGAGGATATGTCCTGCCAGATTCGCGGCCTTCTTCTTCCCACCACTCACTGCGCGCTTCTTTAAAAAGCTCTACTGCCCGGCGTATGAATCCTTCCGCTTCCTCTCTGGTTGCCCCTTTGGCCATAAATCCCGGAATGGTGGCCTGATAGCTGGCCGTAATTCCACAGTCAGCACCAGCCTTAAAATAATCGCTGTGTACCTGTTTAATCTTTTCCGGAGCTTCCGCCAGTATCTTGGCGCTCCAGAGAGAGTCCGCCAGATTGCAGCCCAAGGCTTCCAGCGCTGTGGACATCGCCCCATCAATCACCATGATGCCTGTATTATGTAATGTTTCTTCCAGTGTATGACGCATAGGGATTACTCCTTTCAAAAATAACTGATAATTCTTTATTATGTTGAACCTATCATACTCGAATCGCGGACTTTATTCCACCTTAATCTGTTCCTCAGAAATATAATTGCCCATCAAAAAACAGCCCGAAGGCTGTTCTTCTGATCTTATTCATTTTCAATGCCCAGTTCCTGCTGAACGACGGACGCAATATCATTAATAATCCGTTCCAACATATCCAGGGAGCTGGCTTCCCCCATAACACGGATCAGCGGTTCGGTTCCGGAAGCACGGACAAGGATGCGGCCTTCGCTTCCCAGTTCCTGTTTTCCAGCTTCAATGGCGGCCTGAATGAGCTCATTGTCTTCCCAGCCAATCTTGCTGTAAACTTTTACGTTTTTCAGAATCTGCGGATACGTGGTCATGAGTTCACGCAGTTCAGACAATTTCTTTCCGCTTTCCTTGAGCGTAACCAGTGTCTGTACTGCCGTAATCAGACCATCCCCTGTGGAATTGTAATCCAGGAAAATAATGTGACCGGACTGCTCTCCCCCGATGGAATAGCCGTTCTTTCTCATTTCTTCCAGTACATAGCGGTCCCCTACCTTGGTGGAAACCGTATTAATTCCGTGTTCCTTAAGCGCTTTGCCAAATCCGAGATTACTCATAACCGTGCCTACCACCATATCATGGTTCAGACGGCCTTCCTTCTTCATACGCAGGGAATTGATAAGCATGAGATGATCCCCATCCAGGACCTGTCCTCTTTCATCTACAAAGAGGCATCTGTCCGCATCCCCGTCATTGGCAATACCGCAGTCCGCGCCTTCCGCAAGCACGCGTTCCTGCAGACTTTCAATATGGGTGGAACCACAGTTATTATTGATGTTCACTCCATTTGGCTCTCTGTGGGTGGCAATGACTTCCGCTCCCAGTTCTTCAAGAATCTGCGGGAGATAGTCACTGGCTGCCCCATTGGCGGAATCCGTTATAATGCGGAAACCGGACAAGGTTGTACCTGCCGTGCTCTTTACATAGTTGCGATAAATATCGGCCAGGTCATGTACATGGCGGATAACCCCTACTTTTTCTCCGGTCGGTCTTGGTATTTCGTCGCTGTGCCTGAGAAGCTCTTCAATCTTTTCTTCGGTCGCATCTGGAAGTTTAAACCCATTGCTGTCAAAGAACTTAATCCCATTGTCCGGGAACGGGTTATGGGAAGCAGATATAACTACCCCGGCATCATAACCCTTGACCCGGGTCAGATAGGCTACCCCTGGTGTTGGAATAACTCCCACAATATCCACATCAATTCCGGACGCACAGAGACCGGAAGCCAGTGCCGCTTCAATCAAAGTGCCGGAGATACGGGTATCCCGTCCTACCAGAAAACGATGTACTCCTGCCTCTCCGCTAAAATAAGCACCAGCCGCTCTTCCCAGCTGAAATGCCAGCTCCGGAAGCAAGGTTGCATTAACAACACCACGGACGCCATCGGTTCCAAATAAAGTAACCATATAAATCCTCCCCAAATTGTACAGGTCTTTGAATCGCTCATACAATACAACTGAACCATAATAACGCTTTTTTCTGATTTTCGTCAAGAACTACCGGCTGGACGGACCTATTTCGACTGACACGCTGGCTGTCGCAGGCGAAATAGTTGCATTTTCCGGTATCGGTATAGTCACATCCCTCTGTACCGAGGCATTGGCCCCTGATACATCCACAGGTGGAAGATTAATCTCTTTCAGTGAAGCAAAGAGACTTACCGGCGCAGTTACTGTAGCCATAGCCGGACTAGACACTACTCGATGTACAGAGTATCCCAGCGCCGGGGTTCCGGTGGTGTTTACCACAAGAGGAAGAGATGCCGTTCTCTTATCTTCTGTTACCCCTATCGCAAGCTGTACCTGTACCGGCATAATCTGCAGCCCTTTGATTGCCCGTCCGGATGCATCAAGCACATTGACCGTCTCAAATTCGGTAAAGGATTCCGTCTTGTTCGCCACATTGACAGATACCACGGCCTTAGATGCCTTAGCCACCTGACTTCTGCTGCCGGCAATAGTAATAGTATCCGGTGTCACCTGCTGTACGGATGGAGTAAAGCTTTCAGTCGGTGTTCCGAAGAAGTATACCGTAACCGGCAGACTCTTCACTGCATAAGGTTCTACCCGGATATCCACACTCTTAGGATCAATGGAAACTACAGTTTCATCAGAAGAAGGAAGGACAACCTGAATCGGCACTCCCTTTACATTCCCTGCATCTGCCCGGGTAAGATCAACATATGCCTTAATATCATCGCTTCGGGTATTAATCATCTCACTGCGGGACATGCGGACAACAATTTTTACCTTTTCGGGTAAATCCACTGCCACCAGGGATCGATCCAGGTTCCGTACCTCTACCGGTACGGTATATGTATTTTCAACCTGTGGGTTCTGTTCATTCATTACATAGACCCATAAAGCGCAGGCAGCAATAAAACATAATATTTTCGGAAGCCACCAGTGTAATTTAGTTATTTTCATTTCTTAAGCGGACTCCATTTCTGTATCACATCACTGACACCACGGCGATGTCCCTGCATAAGGAAACCACGAAGCCGGTTTCTCAGTGTTTCTGCATCCATATGGCGGTAAATATGTCCTCCATAGGTATAGGAAATCGTCCCGGTTTCTTCACTGACTACCAGCACCACACAGTCGGCCTGTTCAGAAATACCAATGGCAGCCCGGTGACGGGTCCCCAGTTCTGACGACAGCGAGCGGTCTCTGGTAAGCGGCAACAAACATCCTGCTGCCATAATCCGGTTTTCCCGGATTATGACTGCTCCATCGTGAAGTGGTGTATTCACAATAAAAATATTACCCAGCAACTCTTCCGAAACAAGTCCTTCAATACGGATACCCGTATCAATGTAATCATCCAGCCCCACCGTACGTTCAAATACCAGAAGAGCCCCTATCTTTTTTTTCCCCATTTCCACTGCCGCATCCACAACGTTATCGATAACGTTGGTCCATTCCTGCTCTGTCATAATGGGAGATGATACATAAAACTTGCCCCGTCCAATCTGCTCCAGTGCCCTTCTCAGTTCCGGCTGGAATACAACCGGCAAAGCGACCAGTATCATAGTCATCAGCTTCTCCATAATCCAGCTGACCGCATGAAGCTGCAGCCACCCGGCCAGAAGTGTGAACAGCCCAAGAAGCAGCAACCCCTTAAGCAGGGCCGTAGCACGGGTGTTCTTTATAAGTACATAAAGGTTATATAAGAATAGCGTAACTACCAGAATATCCAGAATATCCCAGGCACGCATTGTCATAAATAAAGCGGTTATCTGATTCAGCATACATTCCTCATTCCCCGACATGGGATGGTTCCCAATGAATCATAAGCACATCCAGCCGGAAATTCCGGTGAATTCTCTTACATTTTAGCACACATTAGTATATAACCTGGCCTTTTTCCGTAAAAGGCTGTCCGAAAATCCAGCTCTTCCCTTTCCACCAATACAAAAAGCCTGCCGCCCTTTTCAGCCACAGGCTTTTATCCTGCATACCGATTATCGAAGGAATGCTCATTCCCCGATAACATTTTCATGAAGCAGTTCCAGATGTTCTTTTGTGAATTCAATCCACAGCCTGGTCGCCCGGGACAGATAACGGCCTTTTTTCCAGATAGCATACAGATGATGGGTCATCCTCGGTTCCGTAAGCGGCCGCACAGAGACCTGGTTTTTCCGGGAATCCACAGCACAGAGCCTGCTCGGCAGAATGGCCACTCCCAGTCCGCATCCTACAGTCTGCAGCATAAGCTCCCGCTGGCTGGTTTCAAATACGATTTTCGGAGTAAAGCCAATCTTCCGGCAGTTGCTGAGGATATCATCATGCAGATTGAAATCGTCCCGGTACAGAACCAGCGGACAATCGGCCAATGCCTTCATCGGTACTTCCTCATAGGCTTCCAGCTTGTATCCTTTCGGCATAACCACGCACATACGGTCTTCTGAAAGAAATAAGGATTCAAAATTCTTGTTTGGAATCGTGCAGATAATACCTACATCGATAACCCCTTCCTGCACAGATGACTCGACAATCTTGGAACCGTGCTCATACAGCTTTATAGCCACCTGCGGATAAACCTTCTTAAATTCTCCGAGCAGCTTGGCAAATACATGGGCATCCGTTATTGGCGGAAGTCCGATTTCCACCGTGTCCTGCTTAAGATTGAATTCATTTTCGAAGTCAGATTTAAGGTGTTCAAATACAAACAGTGCCCGCTTGGCATAATTCAGGAAAATAGTCCCAGGCGCCGTCAGTTCAACCGTTTTAGCATTGCGGAGAAACAGAGTGACCCCCATTTCATCTTCCAGTGATTTTATCATACGGCTGATAGCCGACTGGGAAATATGCAGACTACGGGCAGCTTTGCTGAAACTCTTCTGCTGTGCTACTTCCATAAAATATTTCAGATGACGGTAATCCATACAACCAGCTCCTTCATTGAGGTCCGTTCTATCCCACCTGATACATACAGGTCATGGGCAATATAATAGTACTCTTATATTGTACTTACTCTTTATTTATCCTATAATGTACAAGGATGTGTCGAAAAATGACGTGTTCGGCGTAATAATAGTAAAGTATGTGACATCGTATTCATTATACGAAAAACTGTTAGTTCTTATGATATTTTATCATACTTGTATGAGCGAACTCAATTTACACAGACATCCATTGCATTGAAAAGGAGTGTGCTCTCTTTGAGAAAGACAAAAACTATGGACGGGAATACTGCGGCAGCGTATATTTCTTACGCTTTTACTGAAGTAGCTGCAATTTACCCGATTACCCCTTCCTCCCCTATGGCCGAAATGGTGGACGAATGGGCTGCCCACGGCAAGAAGAATATTTTCGGCGATACGGTACATGTAGTAGAAATGCAGGCGGAAAGCGGTGCTGCCGGTGCCTTCCACGGTGCTCTGGAAAGTGGTGCCCTCACTTCCACCTACACGGCATCTCAGGGGATGCTGCTCATGCTGCCTAACATGTATAAGGTGGCCGGAGAACTTCTTCCAGGTGTTTTCCATATTGCTGCCCGCGCATTAGCCAACCATGCGCTTTCTATTTTCGGTGATCATCAGGACGTAATGTCCGCCCGTGCTACCGGCTGTGCCATGCTGGCTGAATCCAATCCGCAGGAAATTATGGATCTGTCCGCTATTGCCCATCTGGCAGCCATCAAAGGCCGTGTACCATTCATCAATTTCTTTGATGGATTCCGTACCAGTCATGAAATCCAGAAGGTAGAAGTCCTCAATTATGATGAACTGGAACCGCTGATCGACAAAGAGGCACTGGCTCGTTTCAGAAAACATTCCATGACTCCGAACCATCCGGTTATCCGCGGAACCGCTGAAAATCCGGATGTATATTTCCAGCACTGCGAAGCAGCCAACCCATTCTATCTGGCTATTCCGGACATTGTGCAGGGATATATGGATGACATTGCCCGCCTGACCGGCCGTCACTATCATCTGTTTGACTATTATGGCGCAAAGGATGCAGAACGTGTCATCATTTCCATCGGCTCTGTTTCCGATATTGCCAAGGATGTCACCGACGCTCTGCTGGCTAAAGGCGAAAAGGTGGGCGTCATGAACGTTCATCTGTACCGTCCGTTCTCTGTAAAGCATTTCCTCAGCCAGCTTCCGGAATCGGTAAAGAAGATTGCCGTACTGGACCGCACACGCGAACCAGGTGCTATTGGCGAACCGCTGTATCTGGATGTACAGAGTGCTGTAGCCGCATCTGACAGGGATATCCGCGTCATTGGCGGCCGTTACGGACTCGGCTCCAAGGATGTCATTCCAGAAGATATTATGGCTGTATTTGAACATCTGAAAGCCGATCGTCCAAGACATAACTTTACCCTTGGCATCACCGATGATGTAACCCATCTTTCCCTGGCTCCGGTTTCCTTCCCACAGCCAGATGATGGGTGCATTGCCTGCAAGTTCTGGGGCTTTGGTTCCGATGGTACTGTCGGTGCCAACAAGAATGCCATCAAGATTATTGGCGATAACACGGACATGTATGCACAGGGCTATTTCTCCTATGACTCCAGAAAGTCCGGAGGCGTAACCATTTCCCACCTTCGTTTCGGCCCGAACCCGATCCGCAAGCCGTATCTGATTACCCAGGCCAACTATATTGCCTGCCACAGACCATCCTATATCTATAAGTATGATCTGCTGAAAGGCCTGAAGCCGGGCGGTACCTTTGTACTGAACAGCCGCTGGAGCGCAGAAGAATTGGATCAGGTACTCCCTGCTTCCATGAAGAGAAAGCTGGCTGCTCTCCACGCCCGTTTCTATATCATCAACGCTTTTGACATTGCCCGTAAGATTGGCCTGGGTGGACGCATTAACATGGTTATGCAGGCTGCATTCTTCCACCTTACCGGTATTCTTCCGGATGACAAAGCCCGTGAACTGCTTTATGCATCCATTGAACACTCTTATGGCCGCAAGGGACAGAACGTAGTCGATATGAACTGCCATGCTGTAGATGCAGGTATGGAAAACATTGTGGAAGTACCGGTTCCGGCAGAATGGGAACATGCCACCACAGGCGGCACACTGGCCCGCATTCCGCGTCCGGCCTTTGTCTCCGACGTATGTGATGTCATGAACCGCCAGGAAGGCGACTCCCTCCCGGTATCCACCTTCACTAACCATGAAGACGGCACCATGACTCCAGGCACCACCAAATATGAACGTGCTGCCACGGCAATTAACGTACCAGAATGGATTCCTGAACACTGTATCGGCTGTAACCAGTGCTCCGTTGTCTGCCCACATGCAGCTATCCGCCCATTCCTGGTAACTGAAGACGAAGCGGCTAACGCACCGGAAGGATTTATTGTAAAAGACTTCCGTGGCCCGGTAAAGGGACTCAAATACCGTATTATTGTAAGCCAGGAAGACTGTGTAGGTTGTGGACTCTGCGCTAATGTCTGCCCAACCCGTGAAAAGTCTCTGGTCATGAAACCGATCGATACACAGATTGAAAAACAGAAGTACTGGGATTATGCCATCTCCTTGCCGGCGAAGGAAAATCCTCTCCGCCCTGGCACACTACAGTGGTCTCAGTATCAGCCATCTTATTTTGAATTCTCCGGCGCCTGCGCAGGTTGCGGCGAAACTCCATATATCCATATGGTTACCAGCCTCTTTGGCGACCGCATGATGATTGCAAATGCTACCGGCTGCTCCTCCATTTATGGTGCCAGCGCTCCATCCATGCCATATACTACCGACCACAATGGCCACGGTCCGGCATGGGCAAATTCCCTCTTTGAAGATAACGCGGAATTTGGACTGGGTATGCTCCTCGGAGAAAATAAACTCCGTGAACGTCTGACCCGCAAGGTAGAAAATCTCCTTCCATCCGCAGAAGGCGAAACCAGAGAAGCCATGGAAGACTGGCTCAGCCACAGAAGTGAAGGGGCCGGCACACGTCAGCGCGCACAGCGTCTGGAAACAGCACTGGAAAGCGCGGTAGCCGCTCATCCTGAATACAGCCAGTTGCTGGAACTGAAAGACCACTTCATTAAGAAGAGCCAGTGGATATTCGGCGGCGACGGCTGGGCTTACGATATCGGATTCGGCGGTCTGGACCAGGTTCTGGCTTCCGGCGAAGATATCAATGTCCTCGTTCTGGATACCGAAGTATACTCCAACACAGGCGGTCAGTCCTCCAAGTCCACTCCGGCTGCAGCTATTGCCAAGTTCGCCGCTTCCGGCAAGAAGACCAAGAAGAAGGATCTGGGCATGATTGCCATTTCCTATGGATATATTTATGTAGCGCAGATTGCCCTCGGTGCAGACATGAACCAGGCATTCCGTGCTATCGCGGAAGCTGAAGCTTATCCGGGACCATCCCTTATCATCTGCTACAGCCCATGTATCAACCATGGCATCAGAAAGGGTATGGGCCATTCCATCCAGGAAGAAAAGGAAGCCGTTCAGTGCGGTTACTGGTGCAACTACCGTTACAACCCACAGCTCAGAGAACAGGGTAAGAACCCATTCCATCTGGACAGCCGTCCGCCAAAGGGCAATTTCCGTGACTTCCTCCTCGGAGAAGTCCGCTTCTCTTCCCTGCAGAAACTCTTCCCGGAAGAGGCCGAAGCTCTCTTTGAAAAGACAGAACGGGATGCGATGGAACGCCGTCAGAATTATGTAAGACTTCAGAAATCCTTTGATATGGAAATCAAAGAACGCAAGGAAAAAGAAGCTGCTGAAAAGGCAGAAAAATAATTTATTTCCATAGCCAGCTTAGATGATAAAAAACAGCCTTCGGGCTGTTTTTTTATTGCCTTACTTATCCGATACGGTGTCATCGAATAACTGTCTGCAAGATTCCCTCTTGCTCTTTTCCTCTGCATGCATATACAATAGTCTTAATACTATGTTGCTTGGCAAAAGGGGATGAATATATGAAAAATACAAAATATCTGGCTGCCGGGTTACTGGGTCTGGCCTTTCTCTGCTGGCCCTGCCCGGGAATTCATGCCGCAGAATCCCGGCACCTGGCTCAGATGTCCCATGACCCCGGCGGCTTTGAGGAACTGACATGGAATGAGACACTGCCATCGATGCAGAAAAAATTTGTACTCGAATATCTGGGAAAAGAAGCCGCAGGGCAGCATTATGCCGCCATCCTTCCCAATAAAAAAAATGAACTGGGTATAAAAGGCCCCATTGCAGCGGAACTCATCTTTTACAGTCAGAAATTAAAGGCTGTCATAATCTATATGTCCGGACCGTACACTCACCGCTATGAAGCAGTTAAAGAGCTTTACGGCACCCCCGCCATCAAGGGAGATACCTATGCCTACTGGGAAGGGCCTCAGTCCTATATTTCACTGAGTCAGGAAGATGCCTATATCACTCTCCGGCTCACCTCCCGGAAAATAGAATAGTCACAATATAGAGGGCCCCCGCTGCCTGTCACCAATCAAAAAAGCTTTGAATAACGCTATGTGTTATTCAAAGCTTTTTAAATTACCTTTTTTTCTGTTCACTCCAGCAACAGGTATTTAACCCAATGGAATCACTGCAGAATCCGGAGCCTCTGTCCGGATTATACTGTCTGGTTGCACCAAGAACATACCGGAACCCCATATATAGCAGCGGAATGTTGCAGTACACAATAATGATATTTCCCAGATCCGAAAAGGCCCAGAGATTACTCAGATCATATCCGGCAATATTGCAGAAAATACCAAAGGCGGCTACAAATACACCAAGCAGACGGATACTGTAAATCAGTGCCGGAGTGGAAGAAATACGGTTGGCCGCAATTTCTGAGAATGTAATCATCCCTACCATGGTCGTATAGGCAAAAAGGCAGAAGCACAGCGATACCAGGAACATAGCCACCGTATCCAGCGCCCCTGGCGCCATGGCATGAATGGAAAGCATGAACTTAGGATATGTCCCTGCCGCTTCCCAGCCAGCGGGATTGTCCGACCACTGCTGTGCCATAATGACTACAAATCCTGTCATGGTACAGATGATATGGGTATCCAGAAATACTCCCAGAGCCCCTACCAGTCCCTGTTCACAGGGATATCTGGCGTCCGCAGCCGCAGCCGCCATGGTTATGGTACCCTGTCCAGCTTCATTGGACATAAGTCCACGCTTAACCCCCTGAACCAGAGCCACACCAAACGCCCCGCCAAATACAGCTTCCGGCTTAAAGGCCCCGGCAAACACCGCTTCAAAGAAATAGGGGACCCTATGCAGATTGGTAACAATAAGGAAAAGCACCGTACCTACATACAAAACCGCCATGACCGGCACCATGGCATCGGTCGCCCGGGTTACCCGCTTAATGCCCCCAAAGGCAATCAGCGCAGCCAGCCCTACCACCAGTATGGACACTACATAATAAAAGGAAGACTGTACCGGTATGGATGTTCCTGTGGCCACTTCCGCCATAGCTCCGATGGATGTGACTACATTAAATCCCTGGGCAGGAAGGCAGAACATGGCATAGAGAATATATACACAGGACAGCGCCACGCCTATCCAGGCTCTGTCCCCCAAGAGTTTGCGCGCGTAGAAGGGAAGTCCTCCCACAAATTCATCCCCGCGCTTTTCCTTAAACAGCTGAGCCAGAACACTTTCCGTATAGGCGGTAGCCATACCGAAGAAGGCCGAAATCCACATCCAGAAAAGTGCCCCCGGACCACCAGCCGCAATAGCCCCGGTAACCCCGATAATATTGCCCGGCCCTACACGCATGGCCGAACTCAGAAAGAAGGCCGCCAGAGGGGAAATCCCTGAATCGGACCGGCGTCTGTGCACCAGAAGCCGGATCCCCTTCTTAAAATACCGTACCTGAATAAATCCAAGCCGGAATGTGAAATAAAGCCCGGAACCGACCAGCACAATGATGGCCAGTGAGAAATTTCCCAGAATCGGTATCTGCTGATACCAGGTAAAATTCTTTGGGAAATCCCAGAAAAAATCGGATACCGGTGTAATGAAAGAAAGCACCGCGTTAACGGCGGCAAACAGGCTTTCCATAAAAAACCTCCTGAAAAAATAATAGGGCAAAGCACAATATATGTGCCTTACCCCATCAATAATCTGCTTCCCTGCAGACTTTATCCTGATATTTACTGTCTGACACCCACTTCATCCATTGCTGCTTTGAGCTTGCCAGCCAGGCCCTGCATCTTCTTCTTGGAAACAGAGCATACAGCCAGACGGATTCCCTTTTTCAGCGGAACCATGAAAATATTATCTTCCTGCAGCTTATCGCATACAGCCTGTGCCCCTTCCATAGGAATGGTAATAAAGAATCCGGAAATATATGGTACATACTTGATTCCCAGTTCATCCGCTTCCTTCATGAAAATATTGGCTCTCTGCTGAATCATTTCAAAATAGAATTTACGTTCTTCATCCAGTTTTTCAATCTTAGCCGGATCTCTGCAGATAGCAATCATAGCCTGCTGCGGAGCAGAGTTGCAGTTAGACCAGGTAGCACGGCTGGAATACTGATTGATATCTACAAATTCCTTAGCTACCCCTTCATCAGATGTAATCCCAATCATGGCACCCATGCGCTGGCCATACAGGGTAAAGCCCTTGCTCAGTGTATAGGCAACAATGACAAGAATATTCTTTGGCAGATTGCCAAAAACCTTGAAGAACTTTCTGCATTCCTTCTTTTCTCCGCTGTAGTCAAGATAAGCCACATCCGGAACAAGGATTACATTCTTATCTGTATTTTCCACTGCTGCTCTGATGGCATCAACTGCTGCCTGCCATTCAGCTACGGTCATGCAGTACCCAGTCGGGTTATTAGCAATACCGTTGAGAAGGATAACCGTATTCTTCTGCTTAGATACCAGGTCATTAAGCTGAATACGGAAATCATCCAGATCAAAATGGCCTTCCTTGTTAATAAGGGAGAACGTACGAATCTTACGGTTATTATCCTTGATTACACTGTCATAAGCACCCCAGTGCCAGTCGGTGATAAGGATTTCATCCCCAATTTCACTGTAATTATGTACTGCATGGTGAAGAACACCTGTGCCGCCAGGAGTGGAGCATGCGCGGATATATCCGGCAGGGCGGGATTCACCAAAACACTGATCAATGCAGTCATCCAGATATTCAGCATATCCCTGGATCGGTGCATAAGAAGAATACTGGCGTGGAGTCAGCTTTTTATATTCTTCCTGTACAACATCCAAAACCACCAGATTGCCATCTTCATCCAGAATGGAACCTACGGTGGCGTTAATGACTTTATCATTTCCCAGCTTATCTGCCAGCGCTACCGCCTTGTTATTCGCTGCAAAAATATTATCCTGTGCAAACTTTCCTTTAGCCTGCTTTGCTGCAATACTATACATGAAAAACCTCCCATGTGACATGAGCCCTGGATTACGGTCTCCTTACATTTATTACGATTACATTGTATCATTACGTCTACCATTGTTCAATACTAAATTGCACTATCTTTACATTTTATGCACACTTCTTTATTAATAAATGTACGTTTATTAATCTCGCAATAAAAACACTCAGAGAATTGCCTGAACTCTCCTCTGGGCTCCCCCGGAGGCAACAGAGCTTCTATACAACAATCCTATTTCATTGAAAACTGCTGCTCAAAGCATTCCTTCAGAGCGTACAATGACAATTTTTTCTTAAACTTCCACGCTGTTGAACAACAAAAAAGCCCTTTCCTGATTTTTATCAGAAAAAGAGCTCTTCGCCAGCCTGCACTTGCAATAACTTCAGCCATTACACAACATAGCTGTGTTATTTCAACATATCCAGTTCTGTTTCCAGAGGAATACCTTTATACTTATCTTCATTTCCTGCATTCCGGGCAATAACCGCTGCCACCATATCCATAGCCTGCTTTACAGAATCCTTAAGCGGCATACCATGGAGCATATGCCCTAGTACCAGAGAGGAGAAAATATCTCCGGTCCCTGGAAAACGGACAGGAATCTTGTGAAATGGAATCATAAACCAAGAATCTGTCTTATGTTCATATCCGCAAACCACATCCTGATCTTCTACAACAGCACTGGTGATAATTATGGATTTACTTCCAGCCTGTCTGAGCTTTTCAATCAATTCCACCATAGATTTTCTATCTATACCTTCTGCCTTATACTCCACACCGGCCAGCAAACAGGCTTCTGTATAATTAGGTACTATGACATCTGCACAGGCAGTCAGGTGCTTCATATGCATCAATGCACTCTCTGTCACCCCATTATAGAGTTTCCCGTCATCTCCCATGATGGGGTCGGTAAAAATAAGGGTTCCCTGCTTTTTCTGTTCCTCACAGTAATGGGCAATCAGCTGAGCCTGCTCTTCAGATACAATAAACCCCGTGGCAATGGCATCATAATGGAACCCCAGATTCTTCCACACTTTCAATGTGTTTTTCATATACTCTGTGGTTTCCATAATTTCAAACTGACCATAATCCAGTGTATTCGATACCAGCGCCGTAGGCAGTGTATACAGAATATGCCCCATATGAGCCAGTACCGGCATCATAGCCGCCAGAGCTACCTTACCATAGCCAGGAAGATCGTTAATCAGTAAAATCTGTTTGCTTTCCATAATATGTTCCACCTCAGTCAGACAACCTGTTATCTCTATTCCTTACTTCAGCCTGGTGGAATGTGTTTCATCATCTATAATTTCGCCACTTTCCACATGCGGCATAACAAAATGTTTAAGTGCATAGTCCCATAGCACAGAAGATCCTTCTGCCGTATGCTCATTTCTCTTCATAATCTGTGACAATCTCACCTTATGCTCCTTCCATGCTCTGCCATCCGTAGCTGCATTGAGCATCATTGGCTGAATTCTGTCCATAGTTCGGGCAAACTGCGCTTCCGGGGATTTCCCTTCTTCAAATTCCTTCCACAGATTCATGAAATAAATTCCCTGCTCCTCGGGAAGCATACCATATAACTTTTCTGCTGCTGCGTATTCCCTCTGGTGTATCTCTTCTGCATCCACCCCTACATAGGCATAGGTATCCCCAGCATAGATTTCTACCAGATCATGAATAAGCAGCATGGTCATGGTTTTCGTCTTGTCAATTGGATGTTCCGCATATTCGGAGAGAATCATACACATAACAGCCATATGCCAGGCATGCTCTGCATCATTCTCCATACGCGATGCATCGGATACATAGGTCTGACGAAATATATTCTTTTCTTTATCTATCGCTAATATAAATTCAAGCTGTTTGTCCAATCTATCTTTTTTCATTTTCTTTCCCCTTATTATACATGCATCTTTACAACCAGTATATATTCTCTTCCATTATGAGGAAATAAGTCACTGCAATCAATTTCTTCAAGGAATTCTATTTCTTCCCGCATTTTCAACATTTCCACATAAGATGCAGATGGATAGTAAAAGAAAAGAAGCATGTTCCTTGGGGATCTTTTACAGGATTCCCTGAGATTATCCAGCACCTGACACAAAATATCTGTGCAAAATGGATTAAAGAAAAAAGCACGGTCGACTGCAGGAGTAACTAAAAAATCCACAGCATCGCCCAGAATAAATTCCGTTCGATTTCCTGAAGGGGCCTGCTTTCGGTTCTGCAATGCCCGTTCATACAGACGGGGATTATATTCAATGCCTATAGCATGGCATTTGGTATGAAAAGCCACAAAGAAATCCACGCGTCCTTTTCCACAGCCATAATCCACCAATGTATTGTTCTTCCCTATATACCCGCTTTCACACAAACGGGCAAGTACCGGATAATCTGTCGGTTCATAAGGATACCGGGTGAAATCAGATATACTGTCATCCCTGCCAGTAGTCTTAATATGCAGTATTCTGTCCCAGACCTGATTTATATCATCCATATTGACCTCTTCCGCCATATCGGCTCACAATCTTCCGGAACTGCCGGCTGTTATTTCTTTCTGCTGCCGGATGATAGATGTTCTCCTAAAAACTGATAAACTTTCTGTTCATATTCCCCTGTATCTGTCTGATAAGCCATGGCATGGCTGGCTCCTCTGGCAAAATAAATCTCCTTCTTCTGGCTGGTGCAGGCCGCATACAGCGCCCTGGCCTCCTCCGGCGGAACCAGAGTATCATCCGTCCCATGAATAAACAATACAGGTGATGTCATATGCTTCACTGCAACTCCAGGATCATAATAGTCCAACACATGGCCTGTATGAAACCAGGTCGCAGCTTCTACAAATGGGGTAATTATCTTTACCCCTTTTATAAGCGGGCTTTCGGAACGGATAGACTCCAGCTTCCCCGTGGCCATGCTCATAATGTTTCCATATGAACTGTCAGCTACATAGAATGCAATCGTATGTCCTCCATCCGTCTGAGCATACAGAAGTTCCATCGCTGCCCCTAAGGAAACGCCATGCATTCCAATCTTCACCTGGGCATCCTTCGTACGGAGCCATGTTACCCACGCATTAATGTCCCCGATTTCATGCGTTCCCCAGGTGGTGCCCCTGCCGCCGCTTTCTCCAAATCCACGATGATCCACAAGCAGCACATTGTATCCCAGTTTCCGGTACATGGGAACATACGTAAGCGACATTCCCCGATTATGATAGATTCCATGAAAAATAATCACCGTCTTGTGCAAATCTCTGGCTGCCGGTACGTAAGTACCTGCCAGACGCGTACCATCCGGAGCCGTTATAAATACCTCTTTCCACCTGTATTTACTTTCTGCCGCTTTTATCACCGACATATCCCTGGAATCATCGTTAACACCAAGAACCACGTCCCATGGAGCCGTCATAAATTCCGTATATATAAGATTCCCCACATAAAGCCCGCCAGCCAATCCTACAATCAGAACAGCCAGGGCCATAGCCTTAAAAAACTTACTCATCCTTTTATTCCCCCCATATATGCTATTTCTAAATTGTATACCATAGAATGCTGCAAGCAAAGCCTGCAGCGTTCAGGCGGTGAGACTTCAGCCATCAGACCCTGGTAAACAATGATGTTTTACTTCCTCACAAGACAAGAAAAGCAGAAAGAATCGCAAATAATTCTTTCTGCTTCTTATTTGGCAGGATATTCAGTTCTGCACCTTCTCTGAAATTGCATTGGAATGTTTAGGATGTTGAAAAACCGAGCTGTTCCATGAACAGAAATGCCTTTATTTTAACTGCAGATAACAACGCTGCATCTTCAGATATTCTCCGTCTGAAACCGTGAGATATCTCTGTCCGCTGAAATTATCGATAGCTTTTACCGCATGTATATCCTGACTGCTATCCTTGTACACTGCATAAAATCCGGATGAGTCTTCATCGGCAATAATCTTATATTCCCCTGCCGGAAAATCAGTTCCCACCTTATACATACCTTCCGGAACTATATTCTTATCGAATGACGGTTTTGGTGCTTCCGCTGCCGGATACATAACCGCATCTTTGAAAGTAAAATAGGTACCTTCCGGAAGTGTTATGATACTTCGGTTACTATAATTATCATTTCTGATTATACTTTGAAATTCTCCCGTGCTGTCTTTTGCAATCTGCCAGTATTCCAGGCCATCATCGTCCGCCACCAGCACATATTCTCCGGCCGGAATATCGGCTCCTACCTTATACATTCCTGCCTCAATGCCTTCCGGTTCTTCCTGTTCCTGCATATCCGTATAACCGCTCCCTTCTCCTGCAGAGTGCGTATCTCCACATCCCGTCCAGAATCCAGTCAGCCCCAGTAAAATAAGTCCTGCCGCTATTGTTCTTTTCATATATGTCTCCTCACTTGTCCCGTCATACTGTTATCTTCCATGCGGATTAATCTTTTCGCATAAAATAGAGCGTATTCAGATCCGGATCATTTCGAATCAGCTCTTTAGCCTTGTCCTTATTGAACGACAACCGGTAATAACCCGTAATTACCGACTCCAGTGCCTTCATATTGGTAATATTCTTTTTTCTGGCCAGCCATCGGTAAAAATCCACCATATATATCTGTTTATTTCCCCGGTACATCAGTCTTGTGGATGCGAGACGGATATAAGAAAAATGTGCGTCATCCAACGTCAGCAGAGAAGAAGCAAACCAGCTGCCCATCCGCTTATCCTCATGAGGACTCCATACCCCATCTTCCTGCAGGGATTCCATGGTGAAAAATGTGCCTTCCGGAATGCGGCTGATTATTCTTTCTGTAAAATCTTCAATCTGCTTTTCCCCTATCCCATGCCTTTCCATATAATCCCTGCGAACAAAAAGCCATGGCTCGGATTCAACTATCTCACCTGCCTGTTTTAAATCCGTTAACACCTGATAAAAGGTAGGAAGATAAAGATACCGGTCTTTCTTATCCCGGAAATCTACAATGTCAGTCTCGGTAAGAATATGCTGGAAATACTGACTTGCCGAAGCATAGGTATTTCTTACCACATAATTGGTGTATACCATAAATCCGATTTCTTTCAGTGTATGAGAATTGAGCGATTCCATATTCTCTCCAGGGAAGGAGGTCTTAAATATATTCCTGATTTCTGAAAACAGATAGAAGTCATTATTCAGAATCTGTTTCAGTTTTTCCTGTACCTGTGGATTCATACGTACCCATTCCACGCTGTAGATGCCATTATGAAAATATTTATAAAAACTCCCCAGATAATTGGCTGCCACAGTGCCTGAACGTACTCCATATTCCTCTTCATAGGCCTGACAGAGTTCTTCCATTGGCACAGTTCCTTTATTCATCAATATTTGCATTACCTGCCGGTCCCGATCAGGCATACCGACAACAATGGTAGGCATACGGGTGAAAGTCACCTTGTGATGACTGTCCAGACCTTCATTCAGACGATACTTCCCCCATAATTTTTTAAGCAGGTTATGGAGTTCATATTCATCCCGTATATCATATGTCTTCATAAGTTCAGGATAATCTCTGAACAGTTTCAGGGCAGAAAAATCAATATCGCACAGATTCCCCGAATGTAATGTTTCCAGGAGTTCATCAAAATCTCTGCCATTCATGTCATAATACCGCAAGGTTTTATTACGGTTCCATAAAACATAATCATAATTCGCAATCCGGGTTCTTGGACCATTTTCATTTTTCAGCATCAGATCTGGATTCTGTTCCAGTCCCCATCGGCTTAAAAAACTCTGATACCGATTTACCAGTTCCCCGAACGGAGTCTGCTCCTGGCAGCATTGCCGTATTACATAGCGCAGAAGATGTACCCTGTTTTTTCTTACATGTACTTCCCCTATGGTCAGATAATCTTTATATATAGCCGTTTTGGCTTTTTCACGTACCTCTTCCGGAACCTGTTCATCGGATAGGATTTCCGCTATATCCTTTACCTCTTCATTGCGATGCATCTTATATCTTGCATCAAGATAATTGACGGTGGCATCACTTTCACTAAATGCCTTTTTGAAGTCTCCCGGTGATTCAAACTCATAGTTCTCCCAGATATATCGATACTTATCTTCATCCAGCAGAGGTGCCTTGTCTATATTCTTTTGCCATATCTGCCGGGCTCTTTCCCTGCTGACACCATATTTACTCCCAACTTCAGCCAGTGTCATCCCATGCAGCCGGTCCAGCATCATCTTCCTGGCTGTGCCATCCTGCAACGACGCGACAAAATCTACAACGGAAGGCAGACATCTTTTAATTATTCCTTCTTCCATACGGATTTTTCCTTCCGATTCCAGCTGCGCCAGATATTGGCTGAACATATCATCCGTAATCATAGCCGGCATCTGTTCTCTTATCCATTGCACAGGAGCCTGTCCATTATATTTATCCAGTCCGGAAAGGAACCATTCGTTCAACTGTTGCTGCATGCATTCCATGGCAGGAATTCTTTCCAGAACAGGTTTATCACTATCCTGCATGCAGGCTAAAAGTACGATACGACGCAATTCAGAACCATTCATATCCATTTTGTCACTTATCGCCTGGATAACTGACTGTTCCTGGCCGCACCGTTCTGCCATTTCGCGGGCTTCTTCCGTAACACTTCTCTTCAATATATCAACCGTCATCAGCAATTGCTCAATAGATATTCTCCCACACACTGGCATATGCGTCAATAAATCTTTTGGCGTACTGATAAGCTTTCCTATCGTATCTATTTTGCGGTAAGAAAGAGCCCGCATTACCCATATATTAAGTGTATCCTTCAGAATAGTTATCGGGGTGTTATCTCTAAATGGTGCAATAATCCCATCTTCTTTTGCCATAATGAAAATTGTTTTGTCCTGATCTAAAGGAATTCTTATTAATTTGTCTTCTTCCAGATAAACACCCTGTCCATCCCAGTGCAGATTATTTAATTTCTGTTTTAATTTTCTGTATAAACCTTTAGTACAAAATTTTTCCCATTCGGATACCCGCAGGGAAAGTAAATCACCAATACTATCAATCCCTTTTCCAGATAATTGCGAAACCTGTGCATCCGTAAGATTCAGCATTTTCAAGTCCGAATCATCAGTAAGATATAACATAAACAACCCCTTCAAAAATCTGACATGAATTTTTATTTATAAACAGTTTATTTTATTATACATTAAAGTTGATTTATACAGAACCTCGTCAGCATAATTACATAATTCCATGTATGCAGCAGCTATGCGTATACTTTCAACTCTGATACAATCGTTTTATGCGTAAAAAAACGGACACGATAAATGATATAATAATGATATAATAATTATTAGTTTAGTTGTATAAATTTATTTTTATCGACACAGTGAGGCGCATCTTATGAAAAAAATTCTGATCATCCTGCTTGCTATCCTATGCATTCCTATTTCAAGCTATGCCATGTCTTTGTCCACGCTGCAGAATAACTCAAGCCGGTATCTGAGAATTGATGATAATTATGAAACAGCGACATATCTGGACACATACTCAGTTAAATCTATCCGTTATGCACCACCATATTATACGCTAAGCGCCACAATTTATTTAGTTCGTTATACACATAATGATATTCTTGTTAATTCATCTATTTATAATTATGACTATAACTACAGTTCCAAAACTATAATAACTAAAGTCATTGCTGATATGAAATTGAATGATGAGCCATTGGATTATAGCAAGATTGCAACCAGAGCAGAAAATCTTTTGAGTGAAAATTCGGGGATTGAAGTCAATGACACATTTCTTTCTGCCTGGAAATTAAATGGTAAGCTTATTACGAATTCCTCATTAGGGTCCTCGCACAGTGATAAAGTAAATTATGGCACATTCGGTTACCTAAGCGCACAAGCCGTCTTCAAAACCTACTACAAACAGGACTTTTAATGATGTATGAACTAATTATTTTTCCCCCTAAGGAGCATCTTTATGAAGAAAATTCTGATTATCCTATTCGCCATTCTGTGTATTCCAATTTCCGGTTTTACAATTTCTCTGTCCACACTGGAGAACAATCCGAATCGATATGTAAAAGTAGCTGAAAATTCCGAATTCGCCACTTATCTTGATACATATTCCGTCAAATCCATACGTTATGTGCCACCGTATTATACGTTAAGCGCCACAACTTACTGGGTACGTTATACTCATAATGATATTGTTACCCGTTCAAATCTTTTTAATTATGACTATAACTACAGCATGCGCTCAACGATTGATAAAGTCATTTCCGAAATGAATCAGAATGATGAGTCCTTGGATTTTGAAGAGATTTCAACCAGAGTAGAAAACTCTCTGCGTGAAAATTCTGGAATTAACGCCAATACCACAATTCTCTCTGTCTGGAGATTAAATGGTCGACTTATTAAGAATTTTTCCAGCGGCCACTCAACCAGCTTAGAAATAGATTACGATACATTCGGTTACCTAACAGCACAAGCCATATTTCAAACCTACTACAGTCAAAATTTTTAATAGAAGTATCCCTATTATCATTATCAAAAAAATACCAATTTAAATCAGCTAAAAGCAGGAAATGAAAACCTAATGTTCTCATTCCCTGCTTTTTTCATAGCTCATTTTCTTAAGTCTGTAATTATCATAAAATATTTCAAAATGTACAAAAGTTATGGCATAAAAATGTACAGATAATCTGGAAAAGTCTGAACATTCTTAAGTGAAAGTTTTTGTACATCCTTATCCTACTATTTAAAGAGTAACGACAAGGGATCGTCGTTACTGCCGGCAATTCCACTGTAGTTGAAATTCGATGAATTTCCTATGCATGGCCGGCCTTTTCTAAAGTGTCGTCATAGGCATTCTTGCGACACCTATATCCATGCCAGCTTATGTACTCCCGTACATAGAAAGTACTTGGCTCATAAATATGACTAACCTAACCTATTCATCTCAATGTAACTCCTGGCGGCCTGGTAGGATAAAACACTAAAAAAACTCATCACATCTCTGTGATGAGTTTCCTTATTCAGCAATTCAATTGCCAGCCGCAATTTCAATATGGAAATCCTCCGGATTCTATTCCTCTGTTGTGATTTGCGGCTCGCGAAGACAATACTTTGTCTTCGCGCCTCACCAGGCCTTCGCTTTTTCCAGCTGTACCCTTTCCCTGTTTTAACTGGTGTAGTCATCTGGCCTGGGACTCAACAAG